>Glacier_p2__coassemble_2119_pt1 | contig 11141 bp, 7 predicted proteins | sample Glacier_p2__metabat2_low_PE_019 | metagenome-assembled genome bin Glacier_p2 | reverse complement strand
AAACATTCAATTTTACTATTAATATTGGAATTTAAAAAAGATAGATATGAAACGATTATATAGAAATATATTATTATTGCCTGCTTTACTCTTGTCTTTCACTTCTTGTGAAAACTGGTTGGATTTGCAACCCGAAGGTGAAGCTACTCATGATGAACTGTACAGCACCGGTTCCGGATACCGTTCGGTGTTAAATGGTCTATATCGTAACATGGGAAAAAAGAGTTTGTATGGCGGTGAACTGCAGTTCGCTTTAGTGGATTGTATGTCACAGCAATATGATTTGACACAAAGTGTGACACAAAGTCAATCTTGTATTAAGGCAAGTGAGTTCGACTATAAAGACAACAATGTGGTGGCTACTACCGATGCGTTGTGGGCTGCTGCCTATAACATCATTGCCACTGCCAATGATTTGCTGCAGGAAATAGAACATGCTTCGCCTGATATTTTTGAACATGGTGAAATGGAACGAAACCTGATTATGGGAGAGGCTTATGCTTGCCGTGCATTGTTACACTTTGACTTGTTGCGCTTGTTTGCTCCTGCACCTGTTCAGGATGATGGTCAGGTATATGTGCCTTATGTGTCTAATTATCCGAATATTTCAGCGGCTCGTATACCAGTGAAGGATTTTTTGGAGAAGGTAATACATGATTTAGAAGAAGCGCAAAGACTGACAAAAGAGTTTGATACATCAGCCGATGGAATCAAGGCAAATGCTTCGGTAGATAGTCGTTTTTCACGTTCGGTTGAAAATACACAGTTACAGCAATTTTTTGCAGGTAGAGGATATCGATTGAATTATTATGCAATCACTGCACTTTTAGCTCGTGTTTGTCAGTATGCAGGTGGTACAGAAAGAGAAAAAGAAGCTTTTAACTATGCAAAAGAAATTGTTGAAATGAAAAACGGTTCAACTTTGTTCTATGATGATAATTTTACAGGTTTCATCCTTTCAGATGGTGGAGCCGATGAAACTCAAGAGTCAAAGTTTAATAGAAAAAGTGATTTGAAAGCTAAATCCAGCTTAATATTCGCTGTGTATAATGATAAATCTTATGAAGAGAATGGTTTGGAATATTATTTTGCAAGAGCTGACAAAGGTGGTGCTCCGTCAAATTCCAGCTGGTTGCCGGTGAGAGTGGAATATATATTCGGAAATGATGTTGCTGAAGATATCCGAGCCAATCAGTGGTTATATAATACCGGAGTGTATTTGATTTCTGGAAAATGGTATTTGAATCCTACAGAATCTCTTCGTGATGAAACTGTAAATACATTGCCTGTCATTCGTTTGACCGAAATGAAATATATTATGGCGGAATATTATGCTCGTACTAACCTTTATGATGAGGCTTATAAAATATTGAATGGAATAAGGCGTGAAAGAGGTTTAACTTCTGATCTACCCTTGCGTAATACATGGAATGATTTTGTGAAAGATTTGACAAACGATGCGGCAAGAGAATGGATTGCCGAAGGACAGTTATTCTATTTGTACAAACGTTTGGATGCCGAGGTTTCTGTAAAAACCAAAAAGAATGGAGAACAGGTAAGAAAGCTGACAAAAGGTGAGCTGACAATTCCGGCTCCTGAGAATCAAAAGAATTAATCAATACATAAAATTGCGCACAGATATGAAACATACAATATTTATAGGAGTAATGGTTTCTTTGATGGGAATTTTCTTTTCCTGTTCGGAGAATGAGATATCTTCGTTCCATGGCAAACAACAGATTTATTTTAATAAATTCTATATGAATGCTGTTGCTCCAGGTACAGAATTGGCCGATTCGACAGTTGAGTCGTTTATGGCGTATCCTGAAGGTACAACTGAAATAAAAGCGAAAGTAGTGGTCAATATTTCGGGCGTATTGCCTACAGAAGATGTTAAGTTTCAACTGAGAGCTATACCGGAAGGAACTACAGCTATGGATAATGAATACAGATTGGATGAGTTCTATACTTTCCGGGCACGCACTATACATGCAGATGCAGTGGATATCAGAGATACTATTGGTATAACGCTTATTAAAAGCGACCGTTTGGATGCATTGGGTGAAACCGGAACCAGACTTATGGTAGAGCTTGTGCCTAATGAGCAAGTGGATTTGGGACAATTCGAACGTCGTAGAGCTGTTATTGTGTGGAAATTGTATCCTACACGTCCTTCATGGTGGGATCCTGATACTGAAATAGGAACGGAAGTTATTTGGAGCTTGTTGGGTGAGTACGATTCTGACAAATATATATTGTTCTTGCAGCATGCTGATGTAAATGGAGAAATGAGCGAGGAACTTATTCAAAACAATCCTTCTAGAGCCAGAGAATTGGTTGAGGTATTCAAGAAGTGGTTGATTGACAATCTCGATGATCCTGAAAAGGGAGCAGAATATAAGAGAATGCTCGATTCTTTGAAAGTATAACGTTTAAAAAGTAAGAAAATGAAACATATTATTATACCGGCAATCCTTTTATCTAGCTTGTTAGTTACAAGTTGTTTTGAAGATGAAGGCAATTATAGTTACAAGCACCAAGAAGCCCCTATATGGAAAATAAAGGATACTGAAAATATAAATATCAATTGTCGTGTGGGTGAAGGCGAAAAGGTGACATTTAACGGTGGTGATTATTATACTTGGGCAACAGATTCTTTAACAAGAGCTGCTGAAGTGCGCTATGAATGGAAGATAAATGGAGTGGTCTTTGCTACAGAACCTACAGTAACAATGGCAACCGATGATTTTATTAAAAAAGCAAAGATTAAATCGTTTGGTACGAGCGGTATTTTCGGTTCTTTCTCAATTATAGAAAAAGAAACCGATGTGGTATACATGGCTTCGGTAATGGTGAAAATCTCGCAAGAGCATGATGCCGGCGATTGGTTTATTCTGTCGGAAAATCAGGGAAATTCCAAACTGTCGTTTATGAAACGTGATGTTTATAAGGATGGTGAAGTGTATAAATTGAGATATGAATTGAAAAATGACTATTATCAATCTGTGAATGGAGAGGTATTGCAGGGTAATCCAATATCTATGGCACAAACCTATGGAGCTCAGGATATCAGCAATAAAGGATCGTTGACTGTTTTGACTGATAAGGTGTCATGTGAAATCAATCCGATAACTTTCTTAAGGACTAGAGATTTAAAAGATGATTTTTCGGGTGTTACTCCTGAAAATTTAGATGTAGTAGATCGTCAGGATGCCTGGGGAGGTCTTGAAGGAAATGGCGGATTGCATTCTTATATTGCTACTAAAGATGGAAGAATCTTTAAGAAAATGATGACTAAAAATAATCTTGGTGGAAATTTTGTATCGTCACCCTATGAAGTGGATGGAAAAGGTTGTAAAGTGACTCGTTTTGGAAGTACACTGATAGGATATAGCTGTATCCCCTGTTATGACGAAAAGAACCGCAGGGTATTGGCTGCTTTGTTCTTTCAGAGTGGTGAAACTGAAGAAATGTTTCCTGGTGGTCCTTCTTTCCCGGCAGGAACACAATTCCAAGTATCTAAGATTTATCCTGTAAAACAGCCTGCTATGGCAGTTCCCAATGTTCCGGCAGTGGAAAATATGCCGGCAGATACCGAAGTGTTGGGTATGGGAGTTTCTGGCTCTGATTATGTGGGAGGTTTTTTTGGAGGTGTCAGCTATACTTATATTGGTATGGTTTATAATACCGGTGGTAAAACTTATTTTGGAAAATTTGGTATTGTAAGTGATAATAGTAATCCGGGTGTTTTAGGGAATCTTTCCAAGAATACAAACATTGAATTTCCCGGAGGAATTTTGGATAACTCTTCTGTGATCTTGTTTTCCGGATATGCTAACAAGCAATCTTATCCCAAAGAATTGAATAATTATATGCTATATTCAAAAGGTAGCCATATTTATTGTTTGGACATTTCGGATAATTTTGCTCAAAAATTTGATATCGCACTTGAGGATGAATCAGACAAGGTCACTTGTATGAAATGGTCTGTGGAATTCAATACATATTATGAGCAGTTGATTGTCGGTACAGAAAAAGGAAAAGTATATTGTTTTACAGCTGTGAATACTTTGAAACCTGTTTTGTTGCAAACATTCGATATGGGTGGAAAAGTAGTGGATGTAAAAGAATTATATAGCTATTCGGATGCTCCGGGGCGTGATAATTATTAACATGAAATAAGGATTAATTTTTAACCTAAGATAAAGATATGGAAGTTCCAATTGTAAAAGTAGAGCACCTATCGCATCGCTACAGCATTCAGTGGGCGATTCGTGACATTGATTTTGAAATCACCAAACCAGGGATTTATGGTCTTCTTGGTTCTAATGGAGCGGGAAAATCAACAACCATGAATATCATGTGTGGTGTTTTGAAGCAAACAGAAGGAGATGTGTACATTCAGGGCTATAGCATAAGCAAAGACCCTGTGGAGGCGAAACGTCGTATTGGCTTTTTGCCACAGACTCCTCCTTTACATCCAGACCTTACGGTAACTGAATATCTGGAATATAGTGCGGGCTTGCGTTATGTTCCCAAAGAGGATGTTAAAAAAGCAGTGGATGAGGTGCTTGAACGTTGTCATTTGGAACATTTCCGTAAACGGTTGATTCGTAACCTGTCCGGAGGATATCAGCAAAGAGTGGGAATAGCACAGGCTATTATACACAATCCGGATTTTGTTGTGCTTGACGAACCTACGAATGGGCTTGACCCCAACCAGATTTTGGATGTGCGTCATCTAATAAAAGAAATAGCAGAGGAACGCACCGTGATTCTTTCTACTCATATCCTTTCGGAAGTACAAGCCATCTGCGACTATATACGCATGATAGAGCAGGGAAGGCTTGTATTTGCTGGAACGGTAGAGGAATTCGACAATTATATTGTTCCCGATTCTTTGTTTGTCAGTCTGATGGCTATGCCTTCATTGGAAGATTTGAGAAGAGTGCCGGGAGTGCTGGAAGTAGAAGAATTGGGAGGCCCCAATTACCGTATTAAATTTAGTGACTATCAAGAAGTGACAAACCGACTGGTAGAAGTGAGTGTAGCGCGGAATTGGTATCTTACAGAGATGTATCTGGAGAAGAGTTCAATGAACGCAGTCTTTGCAGAGTTGTCTAAGAAAAAATAGTACGGTTTCACCATAGAGGCTGATTAATTACATTTTAAAAGATTTTGTTATGAAGATAATATATAAAATAGCCAAGGCGGAACTTCAGATTCTGTTTTATTCTCCTATTGCTTGGCTAATCTTGATTCTGTTTACATTCCAGACCAGTATGGATTTCTCCGGATTGCTGGATGGTATTGTGCGAAGTAAAGCCATGGGCTATGAATTGTCGGGTTTAACAAGCCGGTTGTTTGGCGGATGGGAAGGTATTTTTGTTACAGTTCAAGGAAGCTTGTATCTGTATATACCTTTGCTTACAATGAATTTGATGAGTCGTGAGTTCAGCTCAGGTTCTATTAAGTTACTTTATTCTTCGCCTGTAACAAACGCACAAATAATCATTGGCAAGTATTTGGCTATGATTGTTTATTCGTTGGTGTTGATGCTTATTCTTTGTGTGTACGTGCTTTATGGAGCATTTACCATTGAAAATTTTAGTTATCCTACCATTTTTACTGGCTTACTAGGCTTGTTCTTGTTAGCATTAACTTACTCTGCTATAGGTTTGTTTATGTCAAGTATCACTTCTTATCAAGTGGTGGCAGCTATTGGCACGTTGGCAGCTCTTACTATATTGAATTACATAAGTGGATGGTGGCAGGACGTAGCTTTTGTGCGTGACCTTACTTATTGGTTGGCTATGCCAGGTCGTTCTATGGAGTTTGTGAAAGGAATGATATGTACTGAAAATGTTATATACTTCCTGATGGTTATTGGTCTTTTTCTGGGTATGGCCATTCTGAGACTTCAGTCTTGTCGTCAGAAAAAGAGCTGGATACGTGTGTGGGGACAGTATTTGGGTATTTGGGCGGTGGCCTTATGTATCGGATATATTTCTTCGCGTCCGGTTATGAAGAAATATTATGATTCTACCGAAACGAAAGCAAATACGATTACTCCAAACAGTCAAGATATTGTGGCACGAATGAAAGGAGATGTGAAGATTACTACTTATGTGAATCTTCTCGATCGTTATTTCTGGATTGGTATGCCTGAGAGAATAAATGAAGACCTTAAGCTTTTTGAACAATATTTGCGTTTCAAACCAGATATTGATATGGAGTATGTTTATTATTACGATAAAGCCATCAATCCGGATTTTGATAATCATTTTCCAAATCTGACTTTGGAAGAGAAGTTCAAGAAAATGGTTGAGATAAATAATTTGGATCCTGATATGTTCCTTAAACCAGGCGAACTTAATATCGACCTGTCGGATGAGAACAATCGTTTTGTGCGCGTGATAGAATATGATGGAAAAAAGACTTTCTTGCGTGTGTTTGATGATAATATGATATTCCCGACTGAGGCTGAAATATCTGCAGCATTCAAACGTCTTGTAATGAGGTTGCCAAAAGTGGGTTTCCTTACTGGTCATGAAGAACGTCCTACAGATAATTACGGTGAACGCTCTTACAGTATGTTTGCTCAAATGCATACATTCCGTCATTCTTTAATTAACCAAGGATTTGATTATACCGATATCTCTTTGGAGCAAGAAATTCCTGATGATGTAGATATTTTGGTTATTGCCGAAATGCGTAAGCCGTTGACAGACTCTGAAATGGCATTCCTTGATAAATATATTGCTCGTGGTGGTAACTTGCTGATTGCCGGTGAACCGAAACGACAAGATGTGATGAATCCTGTTGTAGAACGTTTGGGATTGCGCTTTATGCCTGGTTGTATTGTGCATCCTACCGTAGAATATCCGGCAGACTTGGTGCTTGCAACACCGACAAAAGAGGCTTGTGAACTTTCTTATTGGTTCAAGACATTGCGCTCTTATGGTTATGGAATCTCCATGCCAAGTGCTACTAGTATGGAAGTTATAGAGGATAAAGGTTTTACTGTTGTTCCTCTTTTCGCAACCGATTCGACAGGATATTGGAATGAACTTTCAAATACTGACTTTGTAGATGGAAAAACTGAACTTGAAACAGATAAAGGTGAAGTAGAGAAATCTTATACCGTAGCTATGGCTTTATCTCGTAAAGTGGGTGATAAAGAACAGAAAATTATGGTATTGGGTGATGCGGATTGTATTAGCAATGGAGAGTTTACTCGTGGACGTGCCGGTATTCAATCGTTCAACTATTATCTGATTTCTGGAGGATTCTGTTGGATGTCTGATAATGAAGTCCCTGTTGATGTGCGTCGTCCGAGTTCATCTGATACTCAAATTCAGCTGACTGAAAGTAGCAATGCCACTGCACGCACTTTGTTTATGTGGGTATGGCCATTGTCTATGTTAATGGTAGCTATTGTTATCTGGTTAAGACGTCGAGGCAGATAAAATCCATCCTTAAAGAATTTGTTATATGGCTTTTATAATAGACAAACAAACACTGAACGACCTGAAAATTTTCGGGAAAGTGAAAGGAAACTCCATATACGGATTGTTTAATGCAACTCGTACTCGGGGAGGTTCCGCTATTCTAGAGGAGATGTTTCGTTATCCTCTTTCGGATGTTGATAAGATAAACCGTCGTACGGCCATTATTCGCTTCTTTATGGAGAAGAAAATAACTTTTGGATTCCGTAATGACTGGTTTGATACAATAGAGCATTATTTGAGTAATACGGATGAGCGCACTCGTTTGCATCCTGCAGGTGATACGTTCAGGCGTAAACTCAGAAATCTTATTGGTGCTGATGTAGATTATCGTCAGTTGCAGAAAGGGGTTATGGCATCTATTAACTTGTTAAACTCGGTGTCGCGATTTCTGCATCGTTTGGGTGATATAGACGAACATTACAAGGATGAGGCACAAGCATTGGAAGCTTATATCAATGAACCGGTATTTGCTTGGGTAAAAAAAGAGCAAAAAGTTCGCAAGCTTTCATATGCTAAAATGGTAGTATATGACGATGCCTTACGTTATAAAGGAGTGGAGTTATTCCGTAAGATTTTGCGTTTACTCTATAATATAGATGTATATACCGCAATAGCAAAGGTGGCAGAAGAGCATTCGTTTGTATTTGCGAAGGCTTATCCTCCCGGAGACAATATATTGAAAATAGAAGGTTTATATCATCCATTGTTGGATCATCCGATACCTAATTCTATTGCGATAGATGCTACACATAATGTGGTTTTCCTTACTGGTGCTAATATGGCGGGTAAGTCTACATTTATGAAATCGTTTGGTATAGTGGTGTATTTGGCACATATGGGTTTTCCTGTTCCTGTCAAGGCAATGGAGTTTAGTGTGCAGAATGGTATGTGTACGACTATCAATCTGCCCGATAACATGAACTTAGGATATAGTCATTTCTATGCAGAGGTGCAACGTTTGAAGAAAGTTGCAGAACAGGTAGGGCGTACAGGTAATTTGGTTATTGTGTTTGATGAGTTGTTCCGAGGCACTAATGTGAAGGATGCTCATGAGGCTACGGTGGAAGTGATGAAAGCTTTTGCTGAAAAGCGAAACTGTATATTCATGATATCGACCCATATTATTGAAGCAGGTAATGATCTTAAGAAAGCTTGTGATAATATTAAGTATGTGTATCTGCCTACGGTGATGAAAGATGGAAAACCTTCTTATACTTATACGATTACAGAAGGTATTACTGATGATCGCCATGGAATGATGATTGTGAATAATGAGCATATTATAGACATCTTGAAATCAAAGTTATGAGTTTTATAGTAGATAAACAGACCCTCGAAGACCTAAATCTGCTGGGAAAATATAAAAGCAGCTCTATTTATCATGCTTTTGATAAGACTGTTACGCGTGGTGGAGAGCAGGTAATGGAGGAAATGTTCAGAAATCCTTTGACAGATGTAGACCAGATAAACGAACGGAGCGCTATTTTCCATAGTTTTATGGAAAAACCATGTGATTTTCCTTTTACTGCTGGTTTGATAGAGTCTGTAGAGTATTATATGACCACACCGGCTTTTTCAAATAGAGGTGTGAATATGTTCCGCATGTTTGGTCGGAAGGCCATGATTTATATCGCAGCAAATCGTATGTATGATTTGTTAGTAGAAGGATTAGCCAACATTGTGGAGCTGTTTTTGTCTTTACGAGATTTCTGTGCAGGTTTGAAAGCCGATCATCCGGCTTATGTTCCTGTTTGCAATGAAGTGGAGAATATATTGTCCATGAGACAGTTCGAATGGATGGAGTCTGTAAGAGGAAAACGTAATTTTTCTTTCTGGCAATTGGAACGTTATCATTATTTGCTGCATGTGAGTGGATATGTACAAGCAGAACGTCTGCTACGGCTTATATATGAATTGGATGTATATACTGCTGTTGCCAAGGTCGCAAAGGAAAGACATTTTACGAGTGCTATTGCTTCGGTAGCTACTAAGGAAAATCCAAACAAGATAAATCTTGTTAATGTATTCCATCCTTCTGTTCGTGGAGCAAAAGCCAATAGTGTGTGCATTGATGGTGACAAAAATGTACTATTCCTTACAGGAGCTAACATGGCAGGAAAATCCACGTTTATGAAATCGTTTGGTATTGCTGTTTATTTGGCACATATGGGCTTTCCAGTTCCAGCGGAACGTATGGAGTTTACTGTACGCGATGGTTTATATACTTCTATTAATGTATCGGATAACTTGACAATGGGTTATAGTCATTTTTATGCAGAGGTATTACGTGTGAAGTTTATAGCGCAAGAAGTGGCTGCTAATAAGAATTTAGTCGTTATCTTTGATGAATTGTTCAAAGGAACGAATGTGAAGGACGCTTATGATGCTACAGTAGCTGTGGTAGAAGCTTTCTCTGAACATAGGAATTGTGCATATATTATTTCTACGCATATAATAGAAGCTGGTCAGACCTTGATGAAACAATGTGCCAACTTTAAATATGTATATTTCCCGACTATTATGGATGGTAGCATTCCACGATATACTTATCGGTTGACAGAAGGTATTACTTCAGACCGTCATGGAATGATGATTATCCGTAATGAAAAAATTATTGATATTATTCGTGGCGGAAAGAAGTAGGATGAATTTTCAATGCAACTTCTTAATGTAACTTGATTATGGAATTTGAATTAAGAAGTTTATTGGTATAAAAAGGAGGGTGTATCGTTCTTGAATGACGATGTACCCTCTTGTTGTAATTATATACTATTGATTTTAAGTAGGTTGTGCTTTGTTATTAGCTTTCTAGTAGTTTGATAGCGTCAACATATTGGGCTATGCCAGCAGCTACTTGTTTGGCAGCTTTCATGGCAAGTACTACAGTTTGTGGATGGTGAACTACATCTCCTCCAGCAAAAACACCTTTGCGTGTAGTCATTCCGAAAGGACGTTCTTTTACGATAACATAGCCAGTTTCATCTACATCTATTCCGGTAGTAGTTGATACAATACGATTTGCTGGGCGTGAACCTATGGCTAGGAATATGCGGTCGAATGGAACTTCGATTTCACCTTCGGGAGTATTGGCGCGGATGCCTGTTAAACGTCCTTCTTCATTTCCGATAAATTCAGTAGTAGAAGTTTGCCATAAGAATTGTACACCTTCCTTCACTGCTTCTTGATATTCACTCTGAATAGCAGGCATGTCGGCTTCTGTTCTGTGATAGATGACTTTTACGCTTGAAGCACCTAAGCGAACGGCTGTACGGGCTGCGTCCATAGCTACATTTCCACAGCCGATTACTCCCACTTTATCTCCAGCTACTAAAGGGACACTCTTGCGGCTTATGGTATTTTGATTGTAAATACTTACCATGTGTAGTAGGTAAGATGATTGAATGATACCATGAAGTGTGGAGCCGGGGATATTAATATCTTTGGGGAGGGAAGTTCCAGTACCAATGAATATAGCATCGTAGCCCATATCGAACATTTGATCCACAGTAATATCTTTTCCTACTACGCATTTTAATACAAATGTTACTCCTAATGCTTCAATTTTTTCAATTTCTTTTCTTACCACAGCTTTAGGTAATCGATATTCAGGAATTCCGTACATTAGTACAC
>Glacier_p2__coassemble_2074_pt1 | contig 11469 bp, 6 predicted proteins | sample Glacier_p2__metabat2_low_PE_019 | metagenome-assembled genome bin Glacier_p2 | reverse complement strand
TGGTACAGCAATGCTGCTTCTTTTGTTATTTTAGCCATATTATTACTATTTAATTTATATTTCTAACAATTTGCAGCAAAAATAAGAATAATATTATTAATCAATAATCAACTACTCTTTTTTAACTACAATTTATTATTTGTTTTTCAGTCCTAAATCGAAAGAAGTTCCATTTCCAAAAGAACATATTACAGAACTGTCTTCATCTTTCCGACATGAATGCATCTGATAAAGGAGCGACAAAAATCGGACAGGTTTTCATAAAGACAGCAAAAAAGTTTTTTTCTATCCTTTTATCGTATTATCTACATTTTCATAAATTCGACTTTTCGCCAGAAAGGATACACCAAAATGCCTTTTATCCAGTATCATTGCAAATTTATACATTTTAAAGCGAAAAACGTATATTCATTCACATAAAACAGTTTAACACAAGCAAACGTAACCCACAAAAACTTCGGAGAAGACGTACTATAACCTTAAGGAAAAACAAACGATACCTTAAGAAGCAACATATTCCGAACACCAGAAAGCAAATTCTGCCCTTTATAATAACAGGAAGACCCAAAAATATCATCACATTCTGCATGGTTATACCTTATTATATAGTATAAAAAGGAACAATATTTTGGTTGACTTCTATCTTTCGATTCGTCTTTCATATTCCGTAACGACACTTCACCGCATTTCCAATCTTCAGGAGCCGTATTCTTACGTTCATATCATAGTCTGGCTAAAAATCGGAATCTGAATGGGTAGTTTGACATTTTGACAAACAGTCAATTTATTCATGCCTATCGAGCTCCACCATTACCTACCCACCTTCCTCTTTTTCGTTCCCCACCATTTCTATCACCAACTTACTTCTTTTCATCTTTCAGATTAAAAAAGCACTTCTATTTACAAACAAATATAAAACAACACCTCAATTATGCAAATAAAGTATAAAATGACAATATTTCTACAGAAAACTTATTTCCTTTCTAAGGTTTTCTATCATATTTGTCACTATAAAAGCAACAGATTTATGGGTAATAAACACACTAAGAACTATACCTCAAAAAGCGAACTGCACGACAAAATTCTAACAGTTACACAGGATAAATTCCACAAACTGGGAATAAGACAAGTGCGTATGGACGACATAGCCAAAGACCTGTCCATATCAAAGAGAACGCTTTACGAAATTTTCAAAGACAAAGAAACCCTACTGCTGGAATGTGCCAAAAGAAAAAGGAAACTCCAGAAAGAATATATGATGAGCATTGACTATGAAAATACGAATGTACTGGAAGTGGTCCTGCTTCATTATAAATTTAATGCCGAAAAATTTCCCAACATCAACCCCGCCTTCTTTGAAGACCTGAAACGATACCCCACTGTAACGAAATATCTGAAAACGGAACGTACTAAAGAGTTCAACGATGTAGTGAACTATTTCAAAAGCGGCATTGAGCAAAACCTTTTCCGAAGCGATGTAAACATGGAACTTTTTATCCGGTTACTGAATACCACATTCGACAATGCCCTGGAAAATGGTTCATACAAAGATTTCTCCATCCAGGAAATCTACCGAACTATTCTATTTACTTTCTTAAGAGGCATAGCTACCGAAAAAGGAATGAAAATCATTGATAATTTCATCCACCCTTAAAACCCAACTATCTAACACCCAAACTACCATGAAACTCTATTCCATCATCAAACCGACAGCGGTATTTATTCTATCGCTTTCCTGCCTGATGTCCCTACAAGCACAAGAAGTGCTGAAACTCACATTGGAACAGGCTCTGGATATAGCCAAGAAAGACAATCCAACCATAAAAGTGGCCAATCAGGAAATCAAGCTGAAACAAACTGCCAAAAAAGAAGCAGTGTGGAATCTAATGCCCGAAGCCAGCCTGGAAGGGTCTTACACACGCACCTTGAAGAAACAAACTTTTGCCATGGGAGACCAGCAGGTGAAAGTGGGAACAGACAACAGCTACTCCGGCGGATTGTCGGTAAGCTTGCCGATATTCGCCCCCTCGCTCTACAAAGCCATTCACTTGAGCAAAAGTGATGTGGAACTGGCCGTAGAACAAGCACGGGCTTCCGAGCTGGACCTGGAAAACCAGGTAACCAAGGCTTTCTATCAACTGTTACTCACGCAAGACAGCTACGAAGTACTGAAGAAAAGCTATGCACAAAGTGAGGAAAACTTCCGGATAGTGAACGAAAAGTTCAAACAAGGAAAAGTGAGCGAGTACGACAAAATCAGCGCCGAGGTACAGATGAGAAGCTTGAAACCGGGTGTCGTTTCGGCACGAAACGGAGTGAATCTGGCCAAACTACAACTGAAAGTACTCATGGGGATTACTGCCGATGTGGATATACAGACAGATGACAACCTGAAAAACTACGAAACACAGCTTTCCGACACACAGCTCCATGACGACACCTATCGCATCGACCTTCAGGGAAACAGCGAATTGAAACAATTGGAACTGAATGCACAGATGCTGAAACAGAATCTGCAGTTGCAACGCACCAATTTCATGCCCACACTCTCGGCCTCATTCCAATATATGTTCACCTCATTGAATGACAACTTCCGGTTCTCGTCCTATAAATGGAATCCCTACTCCATAGTGGGCCTTAATCTGAGTATTCCTCTGTTCCGGGGAAGCAACTTCACCAAAGTGAAACAAACACGCATACAAATGCAGCAATTGGAAGAAAACCGCACCAATACAGAACGGCAACTGCACATGCAAGCCACCAGTTATCTTGACAACATGGCTGCCAGTGCCGAACAGGTGAGCAGTAACCGCGAAGCTGTGGCACAAGCCATGAAAGGACGCGACATTGCCACCAAACGCTATGAAGTAGGAAAAGGAACAATCCTTGAACTAAACAGTTCGGAAGTTGCCCTCACAGAAGCCGAACTTACATACAACCAGTCCATCTTTGATTTCCTTTCGGCACAAGCCGACTTGAACAAGATTCTGGGACAAAACAAACACTCGAAATAACGATAAAAAACATATACCATGAAAAGAGAAATCTTCCGAACAGTTCTGGCACTGGCTGCCTGCTCTACATTATTTTGTGCCTGCAACAGCTCGAACAAGGAAGCTGCCACCGAAAAGCAAACAACCGAAACCGAAAATCCCAGTGTAAAACTGGCCACCGTAACTACACGCGAGGTGGAACAGTTAGAAGAATATACCACACTGGTAGAAGCCGACATCAAAAACCATATAGCTCCGGCCAACGCCATGCGAATAGACCAAATCTTCGTGGAAGTGGGCGACCATGTACGCAAAGGGCAAAAACTGGCACAAATGGATGTATCCGGATTGCAACAAAGCAAATTGCAACTGGAAAACCAACGTATCGAATACAACCGAACCTACGAATTGCACAAGGTGGGAGGTGTATCGCTATCGGAATTGGATGCCGCTAAAACCAACCTTGACGTACTCCAGACAGCCTACAACAACCTGTTGGAGAATACCCAACTGACAAGCCCCATAAGCGGCATCGTCACTGCACGGAACTATGATAACGGAGATATGTACAGTGGCGCAGAACCGGTACTCACCGTTGAACAGATTGCTCCGGTAAAACTTAAAATAAATGTTTCAGAACCTTACTTCCCACTAATTAAAAAAGGTGCAAAAGCCAAAGTATGCCTGGAAGCATTCGGCAATGAAGAATTCTTGGGAACCGTGTCGCTCGTCTATCCAAGCATTGACCCCGACACTCACACCTTTCCTGTAGAAATTTCGTTGGCAAACAACGATTTAAGAGTTCGCCCAGGTATGTTTGGACGCGTCACACTCAACTTCGGAACGAAAAACCACATCGTGGTGCCGGATATGGCCATAGTGAAACAAGCCGGTTCTGGAGAACGCTACATTTTTGTCTATAAAGACGGAAAAGTGTTCCGTAAAGTAGTGGAACTGGGACGCAGAATGAATACCGAATATGAACTTCTGTCGGGAATAGAGAACAATTCGCAAGTCGTCATTGCCGGACAAACCAAACTGGCCGACGGCATCAGTGTAAACGTTATTAAATAGTACAACCATGAGTCTATACGAAGGTGCAGTAAAAAAACCGATTATGACCTCACTATGCTTTCTTGCCGTAGTGATTTTCGGTCTATTCTCATTATCCAAACTCCCGATAGACCTCTATCCGGATATCGATACCAATACCATCATGGTGATGACATCCTATGAAGGTGCCAGCGCCTCGGATATCGAAAACAACGTGACTCGTCCGCTTGAAAACACGCTGAACTCGGTGAGTAACCTGAAACACATTACCTCGCGTTCATCGGAAAACATATCTGTCATCACACTTGAATTTGAATATGGTTATGATATCGATGTACTGACTAACGATGTGCGCGACAAACTGGATATGGTAAGTTCTCAGCTGCCCGATGAAGTCAGTACCCCTATCATATTCAAGTTTAGTACCGACATGATTCCTATTCTCCTGCTGTCGGTACAAGCCGAAGAAAGCCAAAGTGCACTTTACAAGATTCTGGACGACAATGTGGCTAACCCACTGGCTCGTATCCCAGGTGTAGGTACAGTATCAATCAGTGGCGCACCTCAACGTGAAATAAATGTCTATTGCGACCCCAACAAACTGGAAGCTTACGGCCTCAGCGTAGAAAATATCAGTTCTGTTATCTCCGGTGAAAACCGAAATATACCCGGTGGTACATTCGATATCGGAAACTCCACCTACTCGCTGCGCGTAGAAGGAGAATTCAAAGACCCCCAAGAGATGGAAAACATCATTGTGGGAACACACAACGGAGCAGCCGTATATCTGCGCGATGTAGCTACCGTACACGATAATGTGGAAGAACGCGCACAACAGACATTCAACAACGGACGCCAAGGAGCCATGATTGTTATACAGAAACAATCGGGTGCCAACTCGGTGAGTATCTCCGAAGCAGTCATGAAACAACTGCCCCGCTTACAAAAATCACTCCCCAGCGATGTAAAGCTGGGTGTCATCGTCAATACCTCGGACAACATTCTGAACACCATCGACAGCTTGACGGAAACAATCCTCTATGCCTTGCTTTTCGTTATTCTGGTGGTATTTGTCTTCCTGGGACGATGGAGAGCCACCGTCATCATCTGCATCACCATTCCGCTGTCACTTATTGCTTCGTTCATCTACCTGGCCATTACGGGCGGTTCGCTAAACATCATCTCGCTCTCCTGCCTCTCCATTGCTATCGGAAACGTAGTGGACGATGCCATCGTGGTGCTTGAAAACGTGACCACTCATATCGAACGTGGTTCAGAACCCAAACAGGCTGCTGTGCACGGAACCAACGAAGTGGCCATCTCGGTCATCGCATCTACCCTTACCATGATAGCCGTATTCTTCCCGCTGACCATGGTAAGCGGCATGTCGGGTGTACTTTTCCGACAACTCGGCTGGATGATGTGCGTTATTATGTTCATCTCTACTGTAGCAGCCTTGTCGTTCACTCCCATGATGTGCTCACGAATGCTCAAACTCCAAAAGAAACAAAGCCGGGCCATGCTGATGTTCTATGCCCCGATAGAGAAAGCACTCAACGGATTGGACCGATGGTATGCCAATGTACTGAACCGTGCCGTACGTCACCGCCGCATCGTGATATTCGGATGTCTGGCTTTCTTCATCATCAGTCTGTTCTGTGCCAAGGGTATCGGTAGCGAGTTCTTTCCGTCGAACGACAACGGACGAATCTCCGTAAAACTGGAACTCCCCATAGGTACTCGTGTGGAACGAGCACAGGAATTGTCGCAAGAACTGACCGAAATGTGGATGAAACGTTACCAAGGTGTGATGAAAGTGTGTAACTATACCGTGGGACAGGCCGACAGCGACAATACTTTTGCCTCTATGCAAGACAACGGTTCGCATATCGTATCGTTCAATATCAGCCTCTGCTCGGTAGAGGAACGTGATGTCACTCTGGAACAAGTATTTAACGAACTCCGTGCCGACCTTGGCAACTATCCCGAACTGGCCAAAGCCCAAGTAATCCTGGGTGGTAGTAGCGGAGGTATGGGCGGACAAGCAAGTGCTGACTTCGAAATCTACGGATACAATTTTGCAGAGACCGACCGTATCGCCGCCGAACTGAAAGAAAAACTGCTTCAAGTAAAAGGTGTATCGGAAGTGAACATCAGCCGAAGCGACTACCAACCAGAATACCAGGTGGACTTTGACCGGGAAAAACTAGCTCTGGCCGGACTAAACCTGAGCACAGCAGCAAACTACCTGAGAAACCGGGTAAACGGAAGCCTTTCATCTTACTACCGCGAAGATGGTGACGAATATAACATCCGCGTGCGTTATGCTCCGGAATTCCGAACCAGCATAGAAGATCTGGAGAACATCATTATCTATAATGCGGCCAACAAGCCCATCCGTATCAAAGATGTGGGCCAGGTGGTAGAGCGTTCCAATCCGCCTACCATCGAGCGAAAAGACCGCGAACGTATTGTCACTGTATCGGCTGTCATATCCGGTGTACCCTTGGGAAATGTGGTGCTCGCCGGAAATCAGATTATCGACAAGATGGACCTCCCTAGCGGAATCAACATACAGGTAGCCGGCTCTTTTGAAGACCAACAAGATTCATTCTCGGACCTAGGCACACTGGCCGTACTTATCGTTTTGCTGGTATTCATCGTTATGGCAGCACAATTTGAATCGCTTACCTATCCGTTCATTATCATGTTCTCACTGCCTTTTGCTTTCAGTGGTGTGCTTATGGCTCTCTTCACAACCGGTACCACACTGAACATCATGAGCCTTCTTGGAGGAATCATGCTTATTGGTATCGTGGTTAAGAACGGTATCGTACTTATCGACTATATCAGTCTCTGCCGTGAACGTGGTATGGCCGTCATCCTATCGGTTGTGACTTCCGGACGAAGCCGTCTGCGTCCGGTGCTCATGACCACACTCACCACCATTCTGGGCATGGTTCCTATGGCTGTGGCCAGCGGAGAAGGTTCCGAGATGTGGCGCCCATTGGGTGTAGCTGTCATTGGAGGACTCACTATCTCGACTGTTCTTACACTGATTTTAGTGCCCGTGCTTTATTGCGTATTTGCAGGAACAGGAATCAAACGCCAACGCCGCAAACTGAAAAAATCCCGCGCACTCAATGAATATTTCCAAGCCAATAAGGAACAGTTCATCAAGAATAAGCTAGATAGCAAATAAAAACACTTTAAACCCAACAACATGAAATCGATACTCATCACTTTCGACCAGGCTTTTCAGGAACACATCCTCGCCACTCTCGACCGCATGAACTGCCGGGGATTCACTTATCTGAAAGATGTGCAAGGACGTGGCAGTAAAACTGGCGACCCACACTATGGAAGCCATGCATGGCCTTCCATGTGCTCGGCCATCATTACGGTGGTGGACGACAATAAAGTAGACCCTCTTTTAGAGAAACTTCATGCCATGGATATGGAAAAAGAACAACTCGGTCTACGTGCTTTCGTGTGGAATATTGAAAAAAGCATCTGACACGTAACAACTATCAAAATATGCCTTCGGGCATAAACAGCCATGTTTGTCATATAAGGGTAAACATGGCTGTCATTATTGTGTAACAACTGGGTATTTATTCCCCAATCCATTCCACAATATTCTACAGCTCAAAGCCACAACTCTATCTATAAAAAAGACCTTTCTACTTAAAAATCAATAAAAACGAGCTTTGGCACACGAATTGCGTCTCTTTTTACAGACAGAAAGTAGCAGACTATAATAAAAGACTTATCTTTGCGCGCTTTTGCAAAATAACTGTATATTATTACATAACATAACAACATCGTATGAAGGGACTTTTAAGAAGCAAAGGGAGAATCATCTCCAGAAGAAAAATCACGTACACGCTTATCACATTGGTCATTGCCGGAACCGCTGCCTGGATTATAACCCATCGTAACACCCACAGGGAAATCACTCCCGTAGTGGCTACCATACCGGTAACACAACAAGACGTAAACATATACGGTGAATATGTGGGACGTATCCGTGCACAACAGTTTGTGGAAATCCGCGCACGCGTGGAAGGATTCCTCGAAGAAATGCTCTTTGAAGAAGGTACCTACGTAAAAAAGAACCAAGTGCTATTTGTTATCAACCAAGAACAATACCGTGCAAAAGCTGATAAAGTACGTGCCCAATTGAAAAAAGACGAAGCACAAGAGAAAAAAGCACAACGCGACTTGGAACGTATCCGTCCCCTTTATGCACAAAATGCAGCCAGCCAGCTCGATTTGGACAACGCCATAGCCGCCTACGAAAGTGCACAGGCTTCGGTAGCCATGAGCGAAGCCGATCTTTTTCAAGCCGAACAGGAACTGGGGTATACCATCGTACGTTCGCCTATAGCCGGAAACATCAGTGAACGACTGGTGGACCTGGGAACACTGGTGGGAACCGGAGGAAAATCGCTACTCGCAACCGTAGTGAAAAGCGATACCGTACTGGTGGACTTCAGTATGACCGCATTGGACTATCTGAAAAGCAAGGAACGTAACGTAAACATCGGACAAAAAGACTCCAACCGTTCCTGGCAACCCTACATCACCATCACACTGGCTGACAACACACAGTATCCATACCAAGGACTGGTAGACTTTGCCGAACCACAGGTAGACCCACGTACAGGAACCTTCTCGGTACGTGCAGAAATGCCCAATCCCAACCGTGTGCTCCTTCCGGGACAGTTCACTAAAGTAAGACTTCTGCTCGATGTAATTGAAAATGCTATCACTGTGCCTCAAAAAGCCATCATCATAGAAAAAGGCGGTGCCTACATTTATGTGTTGCGTAAAGACAACACCGTGGAGAAACGCTTCATAGAACTAGGCCCAGAACAAGGGAACTATACTGTTGTGGAACGAGGACTGGCTGCCAACGAACAGATTGTAGCCGAAGGATATCATAAACTTAATCCGGGCATGAAGGTGCGCATCGACAACAGTAAACTTACACAGCCGACAAATACAACGGTTACAACCCAGCCTGTAAAAACAGACTCGACATCCTTACACAAAGACTAAAACTGCACACCCTATGAAAGTCAACTTTTTCATAGACCGCCCCATCTTCTCGGCGGTCATCTCCATCGTCATTGTCATTGTGGGATTCATCGGACTTACGATGCTCCCCATCGACCAATACCCGCAAATCACACCTCCGGTAGTTAAAATCAGTGCATCTTATCCGGGAGCCAGCGCCACCACCGTATCGCAAGCTGTGGCTACTCCCATCGAACAGGAGCTGAACGGAACACCGGGTATGCTCTATATGGAATCGAACAGTTCGAACTCAGGAGGTTTCTCGGCCACTGTCACATTCGATATCTCGGCCGATCCAGACCTTGCGGCCGTAGAAATACAGAACCGACTGAAACTGGCCGAATCGCGTCTGCCAGCCGAAGTGGTACAAAATGGTATCTCTGTAGAAAAACAGGCAGCTAGCCAGCTCATGACCATCTGCCTCACCTCCAATGACCCCAAGTTCGACGAAATCTACTTGAGTAACTTCGCTACCATCAATGTGCTTGATGTTATCCGCCGTATCCCTGGTGTGGGACGCGTATCGAACATCGGAAGCCGATATTATGCCATGCAAATATGGGTACAACCCGACAAGATGGCTAATTTCGGACTGACTGTTCAGGACTTACAAACAGCTCTGAAGGATCAAAACCGCGAATCGGCAGCCGGTGTACTTGGACAACAACCGGTAAAAGGTATTGATATCACCATCCCCATCACCACACAAGGACGTCTTTCTACCGTGAGCCAATTTGAAGATATTGTAGTGCGTGCCAATCCCGACGGCTCCATCATCCGCCTGCGCGATGTGGCACGAGTATCTCTCGAAGCCTCTTCCTACAGCACCGAAAGTGGTATTAACGGAGGCGATGCTGCCGTGTTAGGCATCTACATGCTTCCAGGAGCCAATGCCATGGAAGTGGCCGAGAAAGTGAAAGATGCCATGAAAGACATCAGCAAGAATTTCCCCGAAGGCTTGACCTATGAGATACCGTTCGATATGACCACCTACATATCGGAATCCATTCACGAAGTGTACAAAACGCTGTTCGAAGCTTTGTTTCTGGTTATCGTGGTGGTTTTCCTCTCCTTGCAGAACTGGCGTGCAACACTTATCCCCGTAGTGGCTGTACCTATTTCGCTAATCGGTACGTTCGGTTTCATGCTTATCTTCGGATTTTCGCTGAATATCCTTACCTTGCTAGGATTGATTCTAGCCATTGGTATCGTGGTAGACGACGCCATCGTAGTGGTGGAAAATGTAGAACGTACGATGGAAGAAGAACGCATCAGTGCTTACGAAGCTACCAAGAAAGCCATGGACGGACTAACGGGAGCATTGGTAGCAACCTCACTGGTATTGGCAGCCGTATTTGTCCCCGTAAGCTTCCTCCCGGGAATTACCGGACAACTTTACCGCCAGTTCACCATCACCATCGTGGTTTCCGTTCTTATCTCCACCATTGTGGCACTTACCCTTAGCCCCGTCATGTGCTCACTCATCCTGAAACCTGCAAGCAAAAAGAAAAAGAATATCGTATTCCGATACATCAACTACTGGCTTCGCATCGGAAACAACAAATACATAGCCATCATTACAAAAATCATCCGCCATCCACGCCGGGTAATGAGTACATTCGGAGCTGTATTGATTGCTATCTTACTCATACACCGAATCATACCCACTAGCTTTTTACCGGTTGAGGACCAAGGGTATTTCAAAGTGGAACTTGAGCTTCCCGAAGGAGCTACTATCGAACGTACCCGAATCGTGACAGAGCGAGCCATCGATTACCTGATGACTCTACCCGAAGTGGCCTATGTGCAGAATGTAACAGGAAGCAGCCCCCGTGTGGGAAGCAGCCAGGGACGATGCGAACTTACTGTTATTTTAAAACCATGGGAAGATCGTGACAACACTACCATTGACCGCATTATGGAAAATGTGCGTCTGGAGCTGGAACAGTATCCCGAAAGCAAAGTATATCTTTCCACACCACCGGTTATCCCCGGTTTAGGTAGTGCCGGAGGTTTTGAAATGCAGTTGGAAGCACGTGGCGAAGCGACTTTCGAAAATCTGGTGCAAGCTGTAGATACACTGATGTTCTATGCTTCGAAACGTAAGGAACTGGTAGGACTGTCTTCGTCGCTGCAAGCCGATATTCCGCAACTGTATTTCGATGTAGACCGCGACCAAGTAAAATTTACCGGAGTACCTCTGTCGGACGTATTCTCGACCATGAAAGCATTTACCGGCTCGGTATATGTGAACGACTTTAATATGTTCAACCGCATCTATCGTGTATATATACAAGCAGAATCGACCTACCGCGAACGTAAAGACAACCTGAATCTGTTC
>Glacier_p2__coassemble_2067_pt1 | contig 11574 bp, 7 predicted proteins | sample Glacier_p2__metabat2_low_PE_019 | metagenome-assembled genome bin Glacier_p2 | reverse complement strand
TAAAATTAGAAAATAGACAGTTGTCCGTCATTGACAAAATTTACATCAATGGCGGGCTTCTTCTCAAAAAAGCAGTATGCTGCAATAGCAGACAAGGAATTTGCAATGAAGTTGTTAAAAGAGCGATGTCTAGAGTGTTCTATCTGAGCAATATTCTTCAGTTCGTCATTAACAGTTTCAATCAAGGCTCTTTTTCTAAGCAGAATCTTGTCGGCAATACTCATCAGTGAATTCTTCATGTTGCTTTTTACCTTTGTAACAAGCTGAATATCGTTTAGGAAGAGATTTTCAAACAAAGCCTGTCCAATATATCCTTTATCTGCACATAGTTTTCCCTTAATATTTTCCACGAACTTACCCTGTTTCAATGGTTCCCGGTCATCCACGTTTCCAGGCGTGAACATAAAATTGAGAATCTCACCCTTGTCATTGATTATCAGATGCTGTTTGAATCCGAAAAACCATCTCATTGAACATTTTCCACGCTCGGCTAGTCCCTCAAATGTCTTATGAATAAGGATTCTCTGGTTGCGACAAACACGTAAAGGAGTGGAGTCAACAAAACTGATACCGGTACAGGTTCCCAACAGTACTTTTTTGATGAAGATGGTCATGGGAAGCAATACTTCCTTCTCAAGTTCCACAAAACGGTTATAGGAAACCTGACGCGGAAAAAGGTGTTTCAGATGTTTACAGACATATTCTTTGTAGTAATGTTTGAAACAACGGAAACCACCGGAGTGGAACAGGATTAGAATAACCATAATCTCAGCATCACTCATACGGTTGGGTTTGTTGCGATGCCTGGTCTTCTTATCCTCAATCATAAATTTTTCCTGTTGTAATGTGAATTCCTTGCAAAAATCATCGGCCATACAATAAATCTCTGTAACTTTAGACTCTGGAAACATAGTGGTAATCGTTTAAATGTTATAATTCAACACTATAAATTTAATACTTTTATCGCTATATTGCTAATTATCAATGAAGTATATTTATTCTTATTTCGAACTCACGTTAATTAATACCTTGTTCAGAAGAAAAAGTAGACGAGTGGTATTGAATAAATAACTCTTGTATTTGAATAAAAAATGAGCCCTGACCTTAATAGGTCAGGGCTCATTTTTTATTTATAGTTTTAGAGCTTGTTCGATGTCATCTAAGATATCGTTTACATCTTCAATACCTATAGAGAGGCGAATAAGGTCTGGAGCGATGCCTGCTTCTTTTAGTTGTTCATCGCTTAGTTGGCGATGTGTATGGCTTGCAGGGTGAAGTACGCAAGTACGTGCATCAGCTACATGAGTTACGATGTTTATCATCTTTAGGCTGTCCATAAAATGGATGGCATCTTCACGTGTACCTTTCAAACCGAAGGCAATGACACCACATGAACCATTAGGCATATATTTTTGAGCCAGTTCATAATATTTGTTATCTTTTAATCCACAATAGTTAACCCATGCTACACGTGGGTGTTTTTCCAAATATTCAGCTACTGTTTGCGCATTTTGGCAATGTTGTGGCATACGCAAATGTAGAGTTTCCAACCCTAAATTAAGTAAAAAGGCATTTTGAGGTGATTGTATAGAACCGAGGTCACGCATGAGTTGTGCAGTAGCCTTGGTTATGTAAGCCATTTTTCCAAAAGCCTTAGTATAAGTAAGTCCATGATAGGAAGGATCAGGCTTTGTTAGTCCAGGGAATTTGTCAGCATGTGCATCCCAGTCGAAGTTCCCGCTATCTACAACGACACCACCCACACATACAGCATGACCATCCATGTATTTAGAAGTAGAGTGTGTTACGATATCGGCACCCCATTCGAAGGGGCGACAGTTTATGGGAGTAGCAAATGTATTGTCTACAATCAAAGGAATGCCATGGCTATGAGCGATACGTGCGAATTTTTCTATGTCTAGTACTTGGATACCCGGATTTGATATTGTTTCGCCAAAGAGAGCTTTGGTATTGGGCCGGAAAGCTTTGCTAATTTCTTCTTCACTAGCATCAGCATCCACAAAAGTACATTCAATGCCCATTTTCTTTAGAGTTACTCCAAATAGGTTAAAGGTTCCTCCATAGATAGCTGTGGTACATACTAAATGGTCACCAGCTTCGCAGATATTGTACACTGCATAGAAATTAGCAGCTTGTCCTGATGATGTAAGCATAGCACCCACTCCACCTTCTAAGGCTGCTATTTTAGCTGCTACAGCATCATTAGTAGGATTTTGTAAGCGAGTATAGAAATAGCCACTTTCTTCAAGATCAAACAAACGTGCCATATGTTCGCTACTGTCATATTTGAAAGTGGTACTTTGATAAATGGGAAGAACACGTGCTTCTCCGTTTTTAGGGGTCCATCCGGCTTGAACACAAAGTGTACCGGGATTGATTTTTTTCGTCATAATGTTATTTTAGTTGTGCCTTTTCTTGTCAAAAATAGATTTGGTGGCACAAAAGTAGGGAAAATATTGTAATTTTGCTTGTATTTAGATTGATAACTCACCTATTGATGAAAACAACGTATTCTTTATGTTTCAATATTTTGTTCTTTGTTGCGATTCTGTTACCGATATTTGCACAGGCTCAGCAGAAGGATATGCCTCGTCGTGGTGAAGGTGTTGCTTCATTTCTTCAGCGTCACAATCGTTCACCACGTAAATATTATCAAGATTTTATAGAGTTGAACCGTCAGAAATTGGGACGTAGCAATACTCTTCGTTTAGGAGTTTCTTATATTATTCCACCGGTAAAGAATATAGAGAAGCGTGTAAAGACTTCGAGGCGTACCTATGTGAACGAACCGCTTTTCGGTAAGCGTTTTGATGATGTAAAAGTTACTTCAAATCGCTTGGCGGGTACTTGTTTTTATGTGGTGAGTGGGCATGGTGGTCCCGATCCTGGAGCTATAGGAAGAGTTGGAAAGCATGAACTGCATGAAGATGAGTATGCATACGACATCAGCTTGCGTTTGGCACGTTTCCTTTTGCAAGAGGGGGCTGATGTACGTATTATTATTCAAGATAAAAAGGATGGCATACGTAATGAACCTTATTTGAATAATAGTAAGCGCGAAACTTGTATGGGTGTACGCATTCCATTAAATCAGGTGCAGAGGCTTAAGCAGCGTTGTGACAAAATAAATGCACTGTATGCTCAAGATAGGAAAAAATATAAATACTGCAGAGCAATATTCATTCATGTAGATAGTCGGGGGCGTGGCAAGCAGATGGATGTTTTTTTCTATCATGCCGACGGCAGTACGTTAGGTAAGCGTTTGGCTAATACCATGCGTTCCACTTTCAAGGCAAAATATGGAATTCATCAACCTAATCGTGGCTTTAGTGGAACGGTTACAGGCAGGGGATTGTATGTATTAGGACATACTGTGCCTGTATCGGTCTTTGTGGAACTAGGAAACATTCAGAATAGTTCGGATTTACGTCGGTTGGTAAATAGTTCCAATCGTGAGGCTTTAGCACGATGGTTAAAAGATGGATTTGTGAAAGATTTTACTTTAAAAAGATGATACGATTACTAACTAAAAGCAACTTAATATTATGGATTTCAAACACACCTATCCAGTGCAGCTGCGTTTCAGTGATGTAGACCAATTAGGGCATGTTAATAACTCAGTTTATTTTTCACTTTACGATTTGGCAAAAACAGCTTATATGAAGGCGGTGAGTGGAGATACTCCTGTGAACTATCACGATACTTCCATGGTAGTGGCTAATCTCAATGCCAATTTCTTTGCGCCGGTCTTTTTTTCAGAAAGAATAGCTATTCAGACAGCTGCTGTGCATTTTGGGAACAAAAGTTTTGTTCTTTATCAGCGTGCTTTGAATCAAGATACGGGTGAAGTGAAGTGCGAATGTCGAACAGTAATGGTAGCTTTTGATGTGCAGAATCAGCAGGCCATAGCCATTCCTGTCGAGTGGAAAGAAGCCATCTGTCGTTTTGAAGGAAAAGACCTCGCAGAGTTGCAGGTCGAGTAATTCTCGTTTGATAATTTATTTTGTAGTAGATATATAAAAAGGTTGCTCGTGACCTTCGCAGGCAACGAGCAACACATTACAATACAAAATACAAATACAACTAAACGAGATTCTATTATTAAACGATTCCTTGTGCTACTATTGCGTGAGCCACTTTCATGAATCCTGCAATGTTTGCACCCTTCACGTAATTAATATAACCGTCAGGTTGAGTTCCATACTTCACGCATTGTGCGTGGATGTTACCCATAATTTCGTGAAGTCTGCGGTCTACTTCTTCAGCAGTCCAGCTAATGTGCATAGCGTTTTGACTCATTTCCAAGCCAGAGGTAGCAACACCACCAGCATTAACTGCCTTACCCGGAGCATACAAAATCTTACTTTCAATGAAAGCATCAATAGCTTCCGGAGTACATCCCATGTTAGAAATTTCACCAACGCATGTCACGTTATTGTTAATTAAGGCTTTGGCATCATCACCATTCAATTCGTTTTGGGTAGCACACGGAAGAGCAATGTCCACTTTTACTTCCCAAGGCTTGTGGCCAGCAACGAATTTTGCATTAGGATATTTCTCTGCATATGGAGCAACAATATCGTTACCAGAAGCACGCAATTCGAGCATATAGTCGATCTTTTCGCCACTGATACCATCTGGGTCGTATACATAACCGTCAGGACCAGAGATGGTAACTACTTTAGCACCTAATTGGTTAGCTTTTGTAACTGCACCCCATGCCACGTTTCCGAAGCCTGAAACAGCCACTGTCTTACCTTTAATATCGATGCCCTTAGTTTGCAACATATGGTTAACGAAATACAGACCACCAAAACCGGTAGCTTCAGGACGGATAAGAGAACCGCCGAATTCCAAACCTTTACCGGTAAATGTACCTGTATGTTCGCGAGTTAATTTCTTATACATACCGAACATGTAAGCCACTTCACGACCACCAACACCGATATCGCCGGCAGGAACGTCCATATCAGGACCTAAGTGACGCCATAATTCGAGGATGAAGGCTTGGCAGAAACGCATGATTTCTGCATCGCTCTTTCCGCGCGGAGAGAAATCCGAGCCTCCTTTACCACCACCCATAGGCAGTGTAGTCAATGCATTTTTAAATGTCTGTTCAAATCCTAAGAACTTCAAGATTGACAAGTTTACTGAAGCGTGGAAACGGATACCACCTTTGTACGGGCCAATAGCGTTGTTAAATTGAACACGATAACCCAAGTTAACTTGCACTTTACCATTATCGTCTACCCAAGGAACTCTGAAGGTGAAAATGCGATCGGGTTCCACTAAGCGTTCGATAAGACTTACTTTTTCAAATTCAGGATGTTGATTGTAAATATCTTCAATAGATAAAAGCACTTCCTTTACCGCTTGCAGGTATTCCAATTCGCCTGGGTGTTTGGCTTCCAAAGAAGCCATAATGTTTTCAATATTCATGGTAGTTCTTTTTTAGGTTAATGATAAAATGTAACCATCACGTCTGCAAATATAGGAGTTGTTATGGATTGAACAAAACTTTTTGCATGAAAAAAGATGGTTTTTTGATAAAATGTTAGTTAAAGTTTGAAAAGCTGCTATATAACACTGTTTTAAGAGAGCAAAGTGCTAAAAACAGGTGTTGTTTTTGGTTTTTTCTTCTTTTCAGAGTTGCTTTGTTTTAAGTTTTTCTTTTGAAATGCATGTTGAGAGGGAGAAACTTCTTATTTTTGTATTGTTAAACTAAGTGAATGACTTATGCGAACACTTTTACCTTATATAATAATAGCATTTTTCTGTTTTTGGCAAACCGTATTAAATGCTCAAGACAGCTTTCATGTGCGGCGGTTTACTTCGAACGACGGATTATCGCAAGGAATAGTACAAGATATATTACAGGACAAAAATGGTTATATATGGCTTTCTACATGGAATGGATTAAATAAATACGATGGATATACATTTCGTTCGTTTAAATCCTATCCGGGAGAGGGTGCAGCATTGTCTAGCAACCGTATTGTGAGTATGGCGGAAAATGCTTCGGGCGATATCTGGTGTCGTACCCAGGAGCAGAAAGCATATTTGTTCGATGTGCAGACAGAACAATTTAGAGATGTTCTGAAACCTTACTTGCAGGAATTTTCGGAAGTACATATTCGTAAGATAATTTGTTTAGAGAATGATGTAACATGGTTGTTGACTTCGGATAATACTTGTTTCCGAGTGGATGAAAAGAAACTCGATACAAACGAAGCAGTATCGATTTACGGAAAAGAAACCAAAGGGTGGCATTGTGGTGTGGTATCGCAGATAAAACTCGATAAAGACGGTGATGAGTGGGTGTTGACAGATAAGGGTGTGAACTTATTGGGCAAAAAACGTATGGACAGTGATTTCCCTTTTCGTTACATGACAGAGAAAGGAGAACGGTTTTGGCTGATTGCGCAGAATGGACAGTTTGCAGAATACCATCCGAAACATGGTGTGCGTTTTATGGATAGGACCGATGGAGTAGAGAAGGTGTTTCAGATGAAAGCCATTTCTGATACGTTGCTGACTGTAGGAACAGATGCCGGTTTATGGATAATACATATTCCCGATGGAAAGATGGAAAGGGTAGATGTGCGTTCAGCTTCCCAGCCATCGTCCGACGTGTTGTCGGTTTTTAAGGATTCAAGTAAAAGGTTGTGGATGTTTACAAATTCTCAAGGGGTGTTGAAATATGATATGGATACCCGAGAGTGTACACACCTCATGCCACCTGTGAAACCAGACGCATCAAAAGATGAAAAAATGGAGCACCCGTTTGTGTTTGAAGATGCACTTGGGGTAATTCGAGTGAATCCAAGGTATGGTTATCTGTCTTATTATGATGAGAAGAGTGGGCTACTGAAACCTTATCGCAATCCCGATGGCAGTGTACTGAAGTCGGATATAAGAATATCGTTGATAGATCGTCAGAAGAATATTTGGTATGGTGAAGTGCGTAATTTATATCATATGACATTCTTTCATTCACGCATTGATTATCTGTCTGAAATGAAAAATACCGAAGTTAGAAGCCTTTTTGTAGATAAGCAAAATAAATTATGGGTTGGTTCGAAGGATGGATGTTTACGCATATATAACAAGGAGTATAACACAGAACCATTGTATGTAGATGCTGCTGGAAATATATCGCGTCGTCCTGTAAGGTTTTTGGGTAATGTCTATTGCATGAAAGCAGATAAAGAAGGGGCTTTGTGGTTAGGAACTCGTGGACAGGGATTGGTGAGACTGACACATCGTCCGGTTGGTGACGGATACGATGTGATGCAGTTTGTATTTGATAAGAAGGATGAATACAGCATAAGCAGTAATGATATTTACGCATTGTATCAAGATCGGAAAGGGCATTTATGGATAGGAGCCTATAAGGGAGGGTTGAACCTGTTACAAAAGCAGAACGGAAAATTTTACTTTATTCATGGAGGTAACCGTTTAAAGAATTACCCTTTTCCTTATATGAAGTCGAAGGTGCGCACTTTAGTGGAAACAGCTGATGGAATCATGCTGGCAGGTGCTTCTGAAGGACTGCTCACATATAGTGCCGATTTTACACGTCCCGAAGAAATAAAATTTCATCTTCATACGGCCGAATATGAACGTTTCGATGGTATGACTTGTACCGAGGTGATGAATATTTGTAATACTTCCGAGGGTGTGTTTTTGGCCACATCTACCGGGGGATTTAATAAAATTCTTTCAACCAATCTTTCAGACTCTTCTTTGAAATTTCAAGGTATGGGTGTGCGTGATGGTTGGATGTCCGATTTGGCTTTGTCTGTGGTGGAAACACCTCAGAAGGATCTTTGGTTTGTAACCGAAAATTTGCTTATTCACAAAAATCATAATCAGGTGTTAGAATATTATGGAAATGCTTTCTTTCGTAAGGACTTGTTCTTTTCTGAAGCATCGCCAGTGTGCCTTCCCGACGGACGTCTGGTTTTTGCCACTACCGATTATGGAGTAATGTTGCTTTCTCCCAAGCGGCTTCGTGAGCGGACTTATGTGCCACCGTTAATGTTTACCGGTTTGCGTGTGCGTGGACATTCTGAGAATTATTCATTGGATAATAAGGATAAGATTGTGCTGAAGCCCGACGAACGTTATGTGACTTTTCAGTTTGCAGCTTTGGACTATGCCAACACGTCTGGCATTCAGTATGCCTATCGCTTGCGTGGGTTAGATAAGGATTGGAATTTTTGTGGAACTATGCGCTCGGCAAACTATAACAATCTGCCTCCAGGTGAATATGTTCTGGAGTTGAGGTCGACTAATGGTGATGGTATTTGGACAGAGCAGGCGAAGACCTTGGATGTCATTATTGAACCTACCTTTTGGGAAACGCCTTGGGCATGGGTACTTTATTCTTTTCTTTTGGTAATGCTGGTGTTACTAGTGGCTTATATTCTTTTTTACATTTATCGTTTGCGACATAAAGTAGATGTAGAACAGCAGTTGGCTGAGGTCAAGCTGCGCTTCTTTACCGATATATCTCATGAATTGAGAACGCCTCTCACATTGATAGGTAGTCCTATTGATGAAGTGTTGGAACACGAGAAGTCGCTTTCCGAACTCTCGCGTACTCATTTGTCGCTGGCACAAAAAAATGTAAACCGAATGTTGCAGCTGGTGAATCAGTTGCTCGATTTCCGGAAGATTCAAAGCCGTAAGATGAAGCTTTTGGTAGAAGATACCAATTTGATAGAACTGTTGGAGCGTATAAGTGATTCTTTTCGTCTGTTGGCCGAAGAACATGGTATAACTTTTCGTTTTGTGCATGAGAATACCATGTTGAATGTTTGGGTAGATTGCGATAAACTGGAGAAAATATGTTATAATTTACTATCGAATGCTTTTAAGTATACCGAAGATAATGGACAAATTACTTTGAAACTTATTGAAACAGGGAAAGGTGTAGACATTGTGGTGGAAGATTCCGGAGTAGGTATTGCAGCAGATCGTATGGCGGGTTTGTTCGAGCGTTTCGAAACTTTGGCTAGTCGAAGCTTTTCACAACCTTCGTCAGGTATAGGACTGTCACTTGTGAAAGAGTTTGTGGAGTTGCATCACGGTAGTATTGATGTAAAAAGTACACCGGGTGAAGGTTCGGTTTTTATTGTTCATCTTCTGAAAGGCAGACAGCATTTGGAGAAAGATGCTTTGGTAGAGTTTATTCTTACCGACAGTAAACCGGAAGAGGAAGAACTGGAAACTGCCGATAATACAATCGATACACAGACCGATGATGAGGAAGTTGTGAATGAAACGCTTTCGGTGTTGGTGGTAGAGGACAATGAGGAATTACGCGCTTTTCTTTATAGTATATTATCAGAAGAGTATAAGGTATATCTGGCGGCCAATGGAAAAGAAGGATTGAATGTGGTGCGTGAGCAGTCGCCCGATTTGATAGTGAGTGATGTGATGATGCCTGTGATGGATGGATTGGAGATGGTGCGGTGTATCAAATCAGACCCTGTGGTGTGCCATACACCCATTATTCTGCTGACGGCTAAATCCTCGTTAGACGATCGTATTGCAGGGTTGGAACAAGGTATAGACGATTACATTACAAAACCTTTCAGCGCATCTTATCTTAAGGTGAAAATACAGAACTTGCTGGCCAAGCGCAAAGAGTGGCGGGAGGCCTATCGGGCACTGCTCATGAAAAAGGAAAGTCCTAACTTTTCTCCTTCAGAACCACACATTACCACTTATGACCAAGATTTCATGGAGCGGTTGATGGCGTTCATGGAACAGAATATGGATAACTCCAGCTTGAAAGTGGACGAAATGGCTGGAGCCATGAATCTGAGCCGGGCGGTGTTTTATGTTAAGTTAAAAACAATAACAGGACTTTCTCCCATTGATTTCCTGCGCGATATGAGAATAAAACGTGCTTGTCAATTGCTGGTTTCTGACAAATATTCCATGTCGCAGGTCGCTTATATGACCGGTTTTAAGGACCCGAAATTCTTCAGTCGGACATTTCGTAAAATCATGCAATGTTCGCCGACTGAATATCGTGAAAAATATTTATCTTCTAATTTAAATTAAACAAGCTTATAGAATAAAATGAAACATGTATGTGTAATGCTACTGTTGGTAGCTGCTTTCTGCACTTCGATGCTGAAGGCTGAGAACAATCCTTATCATTCGGACGTGTTTTGGGTGACTGTTCCCGACCATGCCGATTGGCTTTACAAAACAGGCGAGAAGGCTAAAGTAGAAATACAGCTCTACAAGTATGGCATTCCGCAGAATGATGCGGAAGTGACCTACGAATTGGGAGGTGAAATGATGCCTGCTGAAAAAACGGGAAAAGTGGTACTGAAGAACGGACGTGCCGTGATAGATATGGGAACAATGAAGACACCGGGGTTTCGCGATTGTCGCCTGACAGTAAAGATAGGTGGAAAAATCTACCGTCATCATGTGAAAGTGGGATTTTCGCCCGAAAAAATTGAACCGTATACTCGAAAGCCTGAAGATTTTGAGAGTTTCTGGCAACAAGCTTTGAAAGAGAGTGAAAAATGCCCGATGATTTCTTCGCTCGAACCTGTTCCTGCTTATTCAAATGACAAGACTGATTGCTTTTTGCTGAAGTTGCAATGTGTGCGTCCCGGAAATTATGTGTATGGGTATCTGTATATCCCCAAGGCCAAAGGTACCTTTCCTGTGGTATTTTGTCCTCCCGGGGCCGGCATTAAACCTATTCGTGAACCGATGAAACGCCGTTTTTATGCCGAACAGGGATGCATTCGTTTGGAGATAGAAATTCACGGAATACGTCCCGACCTGGATGTTGATACTTATAATGAGATAAGTAACGCTTTCGGTTATAAGGACAATAATTATTTGTGCAACGGGTTGGATAATCGCGACAGCTATTACATGAAGCGTGTTTATTTGGCTTGTTCGCGTTGCATAGACTATCTGGCATCACTTCCTCAATGGGATGGTAAGAATATGATAGCTCAAGGTGGAAGTCAAGGTGGAGCCTTGGCCATCATCACAGCTGCTTTGAATAAAAAAGTGACGGCTTGTGTGGGCAATCATCCGGCATTGAGTGATATGGCCGGATACAAGGCAGGCAGAGCCGGAGGCTATCCGCATTTTTACATACGGAACACCGGCATGTATACTCCCGAGAAAATAAAGACCATGGCCTACTATGATGTGGTGAATTTTGCACGTCTGCTTACCGTTCCCACTTATCTGACATGGGGATATAATGACAATACATGTCCTCCCACCACCAGCTATGCAGTGTATAATGTAATTACTGCTCCGAAGGAAGCTTTGATTACTCCTATAAACGAGCATTGGACTTCTGACGAAACCAATCGTGGACAATTGGACTGGATAAAGAAACATTTGAAATAACTGGGTTATAAGCTCGTACTTAACGAGAGCGTTAAGATAAAAATGATTATTCTGGAAAGTTACAGATTATTGTAACTATAGTATTTAGAGGAAGGGAGGTGTGTCGTAATGCACGATGCACCTTCTTTTTTGTTCAATACTATACAC
>Glacier_p2__coassemble_1975_pt1 | contig 12501 bp, 10 predicted proteins | sample Glacier_p2__metabat2_low_PE_019 | metagenome-assembled genome bin Glacier_p2 | reverse complement strand
TAAGCAATACTTCACGAAGATAAAAAATTATCCCCACGAAAAATCTACTGACCCATTATATGAACTCTACACACTACTAAAGCTTCCTCGAAAGGATTCTATCAAAATATACATAAATTACTTCCTTTTTCTCAAAACTATTTTTATCTTTGGATTCACAAATGGGAAAGAAAAAAATACAGGTATGGAAATAGGCAGCTTCATATTCCTAATGATTATCGTAACTCTGGTAACCCTCTCGAACATTCAAAAGAAAAAAATAGAGGAAGCAAACCGGAAAAAATCTGTTCAACAGGATAACGATTTAGTATTGCCCGAACCAGACGAGCCTCTTTTCATCCCAAATGAAAACTCTTACTCTACCTCCGAGCACAAGACTATACACACAACAGTGCCCGCCCCCAAGAAAAAAGAACGGAAAACCATCCGCCCACACATTGCCGACAAATCTGTCGGAACCTCTACAACGAATACAGAGAGAAGTACAATACTAACTCCGGAAGAAGCACGAAAAGCTTTTATTTACAGCGAAATTTTCAACCGGAAATATTAAACAAGTCATAACCCTTTAAAGACAAGTTAAACGTATGGGATTTAGATTCATATCAGCAGCCGAAGCTGCTAGCCTCATCAAAAACGGCGATACCATCGGATTAAGTGGATTTACCCCTGCCGGAACCCCAAAAGCCGTCACTCCCGAGATAGCTAAAATAGCCGAAGCCGAACATGCTAAAGGCAATCCTTTCAAAATAAACATTCTTTCGGGAGCTTCAACTGGAGATTCATGCGATGGTGTACTAACACGTGCCAATGCTATCGGATTCCGAGCACCCTATACTACCAACCCCGACTTCCGTAAAGCTATAAACGATGAAACCATAGCCTATAACGACATACACTTGTCGCAAATGGCACAACGTCTACGCTATAACTTCCTTGATCGACCCAATGTAGCTATTGTAGAAGCTTGTGACGTTACCCCCGATGGGAAAATATACCTTACAGCTGCTGTAGGTATCACTCCTACTATCGTTCGGATGGCCGATAAAATTATTATCGAACTAAACCGTGCACACAGTACGAACATTATAGGCATGCACGATATATTCGAACCACAAGATCCCCCCTATCGCAAAGCAGTGGAACTTTATAAACCAAGCGACCGGTTGGGTGTGACTTATGTGCAAGCCGACCCAGCCAAAATTGTAGGCATCGTAGAAGTAAACATCCCCGATGAAGCACGTGCTTTCACAGCTCCCGACCCTGTGACCGACCAAATAGGACAAAATGTAGCTGATTTTTTAGTTAACGACAAGATGGCAGGACGAATTCCTTCATCCTTCCTTCCCTTACAAAGCGGTGTGGGAAATATTGCCAATGCTGTATTGGGAGCTTTGGGACGAAATCCTATGATTCCAAACTTCGAAATGTATACCGAAGTACTGCAAGATTCAGTGGTAGATCTTATCAAACAAGGACGAGTAAAATTCGGAAGTACCTGCTCACTCAGTGTAACCAACGAATGTTTACAAGATATCTATAACAACATCAACTTCTTCCGAGACAAGCTTGTACTACGCCCTTCTGAAATATCAAACAATCCGGAACTGGTACGCCGATTAGGACTTATCTCCATCAATACCGCCCTCGAAGCCGATATCTACGGCAATGTAAACTCGACACACGTATGTGGAACCAAGATGATGAACGGAATAGGTGGTTCGGGCGATTTCACACGAGGTTCCTACATCAGTATCTTCACATGTCCTTCGGTAGCAAAAGGAGGTAAAATCAGTTCCATCGTACCAATGGTATCGCATGCCGACCATAGCGAACACTCTGTGGCTATTATTGTCACTGAACAAGGTGTAGCCGACTTACGTGGAATATGCCCTAGAGAACGTGCCAAACGAATTATTGAAAACTGTGCACACCCCAGCTACAAGGAAATGCTTTGGGACTACCTGAAGATAAGCACAAAAGGGCACACACGCCACTGCTTGAACGCAGCCTTCGCCATGCACGATACATTCTTACGTAAAGGTGATATGCGTCTTACCGATTGGAACGAATATTTAAAATAATAAGATATCTACTTTTTCGTTTTCATTTATAATCACAATTCACAAATCTAGACTTACTGTCTAGACCCCTTAAAAGAGCGAGTTACAAAACAGTCATTTTACTTTCAAAGCACTGTTTGGTATCTCGCTCTTATTGTTGTGTCTTTTAAAATATTTCACGTTCTTTGCATGCATAAAACAAATACACTGATTTACTTCTATTATGAAACACAAAATCTTTTCAACTAGTATCCTTGCTATTCTGCTGGGATGCTATTCTCTTCAAGCGCAAGAACCAGAATCTTTCCGCACCACTTTCCCCTCAGCTCTTTCGGTAGCACACACCTGGAACCGCAGTCTCGCCAAAAAGGCCGGACAAATGGTAGGCGAACAAATGAGGAAAGAAGGAATAACCGAAACTACAGCTCCTAACCTAACCGTAATAAAACCTGGCGATACACGAAACCTGCTTCCTTTCTACGGCGAAAGCCCCTACCTTACAGCCGAAACTGGTGTGGAGATGGTGAAAGGGTTACAAAACAAAGGACAACTAAAAGCTTTTATCTGCTTCGACAAGAAAGAAGTTTCTGCTCCTTATGTACGGCCCTTTGAACGCGTGTTAACCGAGGCACATGCTGCCGGTATCGCTACAAATGAACAGATAAAAGGAACAACAACCTTCGGACAAACCTCAGCAAATGTATCCGACGAGTTTAAGAAAACAGCCCTACAAGTAGCACACGAATCCATAGTTCTGCTGAAAAATGCCGGCAATGTGCTCCCTGTTGACACTGCATGGGTGAAACATGTAGCAGTTAGCGGAGATACAGATCTAGCCACCTGTATGACAAACTGCTTAAAAACAACATTACCATGTACTGTAACACAAACAGACAAGACCGAAAATGCTGCACAAGCCGATCTCATTTTAGTATTTGAAGACGACGTAATAGACCAAGAAAGAATAAAAGAACTGATGCTTAGTGGAAGGCCGGTAGTCTTAATTCTACTCAATAGCCGTCCTGTAGCACTGAAAGAAGCCGGTAAAGCTGCTGCCATCATCGAAGCCTGGCATCCAGGACAACAAGGCATACAAGCTTTGGCCGACGTATTGTCCGGTACTTACAATCCGGGAGGGAAACTAGCCGTCACCTTCCCCGATTATGCATTCGGACACGGACTGAGCTATACTGATTTCAGCTATTCAAACCTACGCATTGAACCCAGTTCTATTACTCCGGAAGGCAGTGTAACGGTACGTTTCAATGTAACCAACACAGGCCAACGGGCAGGAGCTGAAGTTGTACAAGTTTACTTGGAAGACGAGAAAAGCTCTGTTCCTCTGCAAAGTCCAAAATTGGAAGCCTGCAAACGCACCAACATCCAACCGGGACAAACCAAAGAAGTTAAATTTACCATCCGTCATCGAAACATGGTGCTACTCGACAAAACTGGAAAATGGACCGTGGAACCGGGATTCTTTACCGTGCGTGTGGGAAGCGGAAGCTGTGATATCCGTCTGCAAAGCCGTTTTGAAGTAAAATAAACTTCTATCATAAACTTTCATGCCGGTATTCGTTCAAATTACAAACACCGGCATGAATCATTTTCCAAGAATACAAAAAACGTCTAGCATCAAATGAGGTGTTTAGTCTTTATTTCGATGTATTTGTTAATCACATCCACCGTAAGAGCGGAAGGCGAAGTTAATAAAGACATTACCCCATACTGTTTCAACAACGTTACTATTTGCTTTTTCTCACACACATATTTTCCAGCCATCACACGGCTATAACACTCCTCGGCATCAGAAGCCATTCCCAAAGCATAATTACGCACATCATCATCTTCAAAAAACACAACCAACACACAATGACGTGCTGAAAGATTCTGTAAGAAAGACAACTGACGACGCACTTCTACCAACGAAGTAAAATTGGTATAAAGCACCAGAAGACTACGTTTCAGCACATTTTTAGATAGATACACACACAAAGTAGAAAAATCTGTTTCGCCGAAACCCGTACGTTCCTTATAAAGCGATTCGGAGAGCAACTTCATTTGCCCTTCACGACGAGAAGCAGGAACAAATGTACCAAAACTATCAGAAAAAGTAACCAAACCAGCTTTATCCTCCCGATGCACAGCTACATAAGAGAACACCAGCGAAGCATTCACCGCATAGTCGAGCAACGTCATGCCACCAAAAGCCTGTTGCATCACCCTTCCTTTATCTATCACACTATACACTTCTTGAGAACGTTCTTCACGATAAACATTCACCATAAGTTGGTGACGTCGTGCTGTAGCTTTCCAATTTATAGTACGAAAGTCATTTCCTAACACATACTCGCGAATATGCTCAAATTCAGCTTGATGCCCCACCCTGCGAATGCGTTTTGTTCCAACATCAGTCAAATTATGCCCGATGGCCTCCAATTCGTAATTGCGAAGCATAAGATAGGAAGGATATACTTTAATATTAAAAGGTTTTCCGGAAGTAAATCTCCTCTGCACCAGTCCCAGACGAGTACTCACAAACAAGCGGATATAACCAAAACCAAACTCACCACGCTGCACCGGATGAAGGGTATAACTCACCTCACACACAGAATCTGAGAACAATGTACAATAAAAAAGAAGATCGCGACGCTGAAATACAAACGGAGCCTCGTCTATCACCACTAACTTCACAGCCCACGGATAGGTACCGGAGATCTTCAAACGAACAAGATTATCATCTCCATTAGAGAAACGCCCGGCACAGACTCGTTCGGCTTCCACAGTTCTCCTACCTGCATAAAGTAGCAAAACATCGGTCAAAGTAGCTAACAACCAACAGCACAACATCATCTGTCCCACCCCAAACAATGGAGCGAACCAATAACCGCAGCCCGATAGGAGCGACACCACCAATGCCATGACATAAAACCTTCGTGTAGGGAACATAAGCATCAGATTATTTGGGAACTTCAACTTTCTCTACCAGCCGACTAATAAGTTTCATTACCGAACCACCCTCTATCTCGGCTTCGGCCGTAAGAATGATACGGTGCTGCAAAATAAAAGGAACCAGGAACTTGATATCCTCGGGAGTCACAAAATCACGTCCTTGTAACAAAGCATATGCCTTAGCACACCGAAGCAGTCCCACCGTAGCACGTGGTGAAGCTCCCAAAAACACGGCCTTACTGTTGCGTGTCTGCTGCATGATTTGCACAATATAGTTCAAGAGCGAGTCGTCTACATATACCTTGGTGAGCAAACGACGGAGCTCCAGCAAACGTTCGCGTGTAATAACCGGCCGCACACCTTCCAACTTCACCAAAGAGGCATTGGCCTGATGCCGTTTAAGAATTTCCAGCTCTTCATCGGCCGTAGGATAGTCCACTGTTATCTTCATGAGGAAACGGTCCAATTGTGCCTCGGGCAGTTTGTAGGTACCCTCTTGTTCCACCGGATTCTGTGTGGCAATCACCACATAAAGCTCGTCCATAGGATACGTATGTCCATCCACCGTCACTTGTCTTTCCTCCATCACCTCAAAGAGCGAAGCTTGAGTCTTGGCCGGTGCCCGGTTTATTTCATCCACAAGTACGATGTTCGAAAACACCGGTCCCCGATGAAATTCGAACTCACTGTTCTTCATGTTCAATACCGAAGTACCCAGCACATCGCTCGGCATGAGGTCCGGAGTAAACTGCACGCGGCTGAAGCCGGCATCAACCAGCCGTGCCACCAGTTTGGCCATCAATGTCTTGGCCACTCCCGGAACCCCCTCTATCAGCACATGTCCATCGGCCAAAATAGAAGTAAGAAGCAAGTCCACCGTACGACTCTGCCCCACCACCACCGATGCAATACTTTGCTTCAAAATTTCCACCTGTGCGGCAAACTCCGTCAGGTCCATACATATTCTTTCTTCTTTTGTATGTGTAAAATCTTCCATTATTCTTTATTTATAAAGCATTGATAATTTCATTCATTTCATTCACCAGACACACCATTCCCGAATATCCGATATCCCCGCTTTTATTCTTACACGCCCTGTTCAGTCTATCAAATACCGACTGTATCTGCTCCACAGAAATCCCGGTACGCTCTGCCAGCCTTGCAGCTGCCACTTCGGGTTCTTCAGAAAACAGATCTATACCGGTACGTTCCTTTACCTCTTCGGAGAAGTAGCTGTATTTCCGTCGCACCAACTCACAAGGAGTTTCCCGCTGGAAACAAAGACTGCCTATCAATTTCACAAACTCCAGATTTCGGTTCACGGGAGGTTTCATTACCGGAATGGGACGTTGTTTGCGACGGGCCGTAAAAGCCATCAGTACCAACACGGCGAACAAAGCCGTAAGGAAAGCCATGCGAAGCGGAGGATTTCGATGTATGAATCCCAATATACCGGTCTTTCCATCATAGGCCAACATCCATTCATTCATGTCCTTCAACCAATAACAGCCATAAGCTTCCGTACGCACCACGGGTGCATTCTTCATCCGGTTCATCAAACGGAACACAAAACCGCGGCAATCCTCATCCAGCACACCATAGTTGGAGAACAAACGAGGTGTACGCACCAGATACAACTCGCCATGCCCCACTTTCATACATAAAGCCACCGGCATAACCTTCACTTTCAGACTATCGTCATGCACATATCCCTTTCGGAACCAGGCCAACACTTCTTTCGGAAAACAGCCTGTATTTTCTGAAGTGGAAAGCAAATATCCCTCACGCAGAAAAGCAAAACGCACCCGATAGCTTTCCGGCTTGTATAACACGGTATCGGCCACCCACTGCAAGGTGTCGCGGCGTGCACTTCCCTTATAAAACTCATATGTTTCCTCTTCCGTCAACAAGGGGATATATTCGACGCTCACCCCCAATGTATCACATAACCGGGTATCAAATTCATCGCTCACAATCATTACTTTTGCTCCTTTTTCCAGTTGTGCGAACAAGCTTTTGGTATCTTCCCTAACCCAGTTATACGGATAATCGGTTACAATCAATACATTCTCGTGTGTGGCGGTCAACTCCACAATCCGTTTATCTGTTACGCGATAGCCCTTTGCCAAAGTGGTAGCCATCAACGTGTCAAACACAGCACAGCCAAAAGGTTCTTCGCTGCCATGCAAGAACGATGGCTCCCAAACAAAACGTTTGGGAACTGTCAGCTGGAGCATACCTCCTATTACAAAGAGACCCACCAACAGCAGTACATAATATTTCTCTTTCATTGGTTTCCTCCTTTCTGCACCAGCCTGGCCCGGCATGCATCGTGCATGGCACGTACTTCTTCATACAACGTTCCGGTAGCAGAAAAGTTTCCATATCGCACCATCATGAAACGGTTTGTAAGCAGAGCGAAATCGGGCATCATTTCCTTGTCTGTCAGTTCGTGGATATATTCGGTAGGAGTTTTCCCGGGCTGCCAGCCTATCTGTCCCTCGTCATGCAACAATTTCAAGGTGTAAAGATATGTGTAGCGCACAGCAGCATAATAATCCAAGACGGACAACGCCCCGGCAATCTTCTGTTCGAAGTCTATACCATAGATGGTATCCTCGTCGCCATCGGGAGTTTTCTCCAAATGTTCTTCCCTCTTGAACAGTCCCGAATATCTGCGTAACACAAACCAGAGCACAAGCAAAAGTGCCGCCACTCCCGCTATCACAACAAGCCGGTCGATGTCCACCGAATCCAGATTCCAGTCGAACCACTCCGCCAACTTCTGTCGGAGCATATCTTTCAATTGGTCGAAGAAAGTATACTTCACCCCATTCAAGTCGCGCTCGTAGTCGAAATCAGGGTCATTCTTCCACAGAGCGATTTTTGCGGTGTCGCACACCAGCGTATCGGTCGCAGCTCCGTTTATATTCATGGCTATACTTTATCAAAGTTCTCAATATCGGCATCCACCGTCACGGCTTCGGTCTTCTCGCACACATGTCCGTATTGGAGAGTGATGCCCAGCAACTGAAACACCAGACTCAGATAAGTTCCGAGAATCATCAAAACCCCCAAGACATACTGCACCAGATTCATCACAACATTTTCGGACGCAATAGAGCCGACACCCAAAAACACTTTCGTGAAATAAATGGCATACCAGGGTATGGAAAAGATGCCTCCTATCACAGACATCACCAGATAACATACAAGCATCACCAGGAAAGTTCCTCCCCAAAAACGAAAGCCTCTACGAAAACTCCACACAAACACGGCCCCTATACCCTCGTCTTCCCGGTTGAGGTAATAAGCCGGAAAGAACAGAGCCAGAGGAACGATGCATGCAAAAAACAGAGGTGTGGTGAACAGCAGCGTGAAAGTGGTGAGGGATGCCAGAAAAACCATAGCGGCCACAAACAAGATAAAGACAAGCAACAGGAAACCCATCAGAATAAAACTCCGACCCACAAACTTCACAAACACCGGACGGATATCCTGCCAGCCGATACCCCCTAATCGTTCTTCACGTTCTTGATAGAGGAAAAACAAGGTGTAGAAAAGCGAACAAGCCACCACAGAGCCCAAAACAGATGTAACCAGCAAACCCAAATAGGTCCATGAGAAGATACTTCCGGATAGAGTTGATGCACCTGCTATATCGGTCATAGCTGCATCTACATAACCATTCATGAAATAGGTTTGAAGAATGGAGAAAGGCAGCATATAGGTAATGAAATACTTGAGCAATAGTTTCCAGTTCTCTCGCACAAAGAGGAATGAATCGGTTATCTTGGTACTGAAATCGCGCTGCACATACAGATTGATTTTAGGATTCTTGCTTTCTATTTCCATAAGTTTTCTTTTTAGGTAAGTAAATATAGTAATACACGATGAATGCCATCGACAGGATTATCAGCAAAAGCCTCAACACATCAGGAGCATCGGTGTAACGCGTGAGGAAACTCTCAATGAAACCGGCCATCACGAATACAGGCACCGTGCCCACCACTATCTTCATGCCCCGGCGCGCTCCCCTACGGAAAGAATCCATACGCCCGTAAGTGCCGGGAAAAAGCCAGCTGTTACCCATGGCCATGCCGGCTGCTCCGGCTATGATGACAGCCGAAATTTCCAACGTGCCGTGCAGCCACACGGCCAGCATTGACTCGCCCAGCAGAGCATGTTGGGCAAAAAATGTATGAAAGCAACCTATCATGATTCCATTCGAAACCAGCAACCATGCCGTGCCCAAACTGGTAAATATGCCAGCTGCAAAACAAAGGAAAGACACCTTCACGTTGTTTACCGTAATACCCATAAACATATCTCCCTCGTTCATACTCTTATATACGGCCATCGGGTCGCCCTTTTCTATGTTCTTTAAAGTCATGTCCACATAGCTGTCGCCCAACACAGAACGCACATAGTCGGGGTCGCCTTGCTGCGAGATGACACCAATAAGCACGGCTACCAGGAAAACGAGGAAGGAATAAAGCAGCTCCCGACGAGCACCGTATACGGTTAGAGGCAGCTCGGTGTGCCAAAACTTTGGGATACGACTCCATTTCTCGCGTTTGTTGCGATAAAGAAGATTATGAAGCGAAGAAGCCAAATTATTAAGATAAAAGGTGATGCGCGAATGAGGGAAATGGGTTTGCGAAAAGGCCAGATCGGAGGTAATATCCACATAAACATCTGCTAGACGGTCAGGCGACTGCTCGGATGCGGTTTCGATAATACGCTCGTTCTCTCTCCATTTCTCTATGTTTCTGCGTATGAAGGTAACCTCTTTCATTGCAATTCTTTTTTTCTAGAATACAGCAAAAGTAAAGATTCTGTTATATATTTGCAACAAATGACATGTCTAAATCCATGGAAAGTTCCATCATCACCGGACAATATGTGCGCATAGAACAAACTCCGGCCGGCATAGGCGCACGCATAGCAGCTCTCGTCATCGACAACCTGCTGATTTTTTGTGCGATATTCAGCCTTTTTTCAATAAATGGCGAAATTCATGTCATACCCGAAAACATTCTTATGTGGGTCTGTATCTTCTTCATCTTCTTCTACTCGCTTCTGTGTGAGATTTTCAATAACGGACAGACTTTAGGAAAATACCTGCTGAAGTTAAGGATTATCAAGGTAGATGGCAGTGTGCCTACCTTGGGTTCCTACCTGCTGCGTTGGCTGCTCTATCCTATCGACATGGGAATGGGTCTGAGTGTGGGCCTTCTGTGCGTACTTTTTACACGAAACAGACAACGACTGGGCGATTTGGCCGGAGGAACCATGGTAGTTAAGGAACCAAATTATCGGAATCTGCATGTGAGTCTGGACGAATTCAAATTCTTGCAGGAAGACTACCGACCTACCTATGTGCAAGCAGCCGATCTCTCACTGGAACAAGTAAACGTCATAACACGCACCCTGCAAACCTACAACAAAAAACGTAATGAGCGCATTGCACACCTGTCGAATAAGGTTATTTCCACCTTACATCTACCTCCCGGTACCCACCCCGGCGAAGAACTGCTTTCCACTCTCTTACGCGACTACCAATATTACGCTTTGGAGGATATTTATTCTTAGTTTTTCGGGAGCATGCATCTGCGCCCGCAGAATGCTCCTGCACACCCTTAATGGGAAATCCATCTTCCCTTAAGAACTTGTATACATCGCGCGAAAAAGGAAAATAAAAAACCGCAATCCCCCTGTTTGGCAGGTTCATGCGGTTCTTCGTTGTTATGATAGAGTTTCAACAGTTATTTCTTTTTCTTGCGACGTGCCCATCCCTCCTCGCTGAAATCGGGTTCGTCGCCACGGAAGAAATCAGCATCGTTGTTAAAAAACTGTTTCCAATCGTCTTTCTTCTTGGGGCCACGTGCCGAAGTATAGCCACGCTCCTCGCGACTGACTTTAGATTTCCGTTCCTTGGCAGCCTTGCCGCGTGCCGGTCTTTCCTCTCTGCGGTCGTCACGACGTGACTTCGAAGTCTGGCGTCCGGTATTTTCCTTTTCACCTTCATCGGCCACTTCCACCACCACTTTACGTCCGTCTACCGAAATTCTATTCAATGCCTGAAGCACCTGTTTGGTCTGTTTTTCCTCCACTTCAAAGAACGAAAAATTCTTCATGAGGTCTATGCGTCCGATATTTATCTTATGCCCACGTGTGTTACGGTTCACCAGGTCGATGATTTGTGCAGCATACACATTATCCATCTTCCCCAAATTAATGAAAAGTCGGGTATACCCCGGTTCGGCCTTACGGCTTCCCTTACCTTGTTTTCCAGTACTCTTACCATCCTTGTCAGTACGTGAACGACGGTCGGCTACAGCCTCTATCTCGGGCGCATTGCGGTAATACTCCAAGAATCGGTTGAACTCCAACGATACCATACGCTTGATGATATCCTCTTTCTCCAGCCATTCCAGTTTACGATATACATCGGGCAAGAAATCGGCAATCTCTTCCTCGTTCACCTTTACCTTTTCTATATCGTCAATCACCTTGATGAGCTGCTTCTCGCATATCTGCTTTCCGGTAGGCATTTCTCCGGCGATAAACTGCTTGTTAATGATTTTCTCTATCTCGCGCATACGCCCCTTTTCGCGCAAGTTGATAATGGCGATAGAGGTTCCGGTTTTTCCGGCACGTCCGGTACGTCCGCTCCGGTGTGTATAGCTTTCGCTGTCATCAGGCAGTCCGTAATGAATCACGTGCGTGAGGTCGTCCACATCCAGTCCGCGTGCAGCCACATCGGTAGCCACAAGCAGCTGCAGGTGACGCTGACGGAATTTCTGCATCACAAGGTCTCTCTGCTGCTGTGAAAGTTCCCCATGCAATGCATCGGCATTATATCCGTCTTGTATCAGTTTGTCGGCAATTTCCTGCGTTTCCTTTCGGGTGCGACAGAAAATAATTCCATAAATCTGCGGATAAAAGTCCACAATACGTTTCAGTGCCAGATATTTATCTTTGGCATGAACCATATAATACACATGGTTCACATTCTTGTTACCCTCGTTTTTTGTTCCGATGGTTATCTCTTTGGGATTGTTAAGATAGTTCTTGGCAATGCGCGCGATTTCAGCACTCATGGTTGCCGAAAAAAGAAGGGTATTACGATCTTCGGGCACTTCGGCCAAAATTGCATTTATGCTATCGGTAAATCCCATATTCAGCATTTCGTCAGCCTCGTCCATGACCACGTTGCTCACAGTGGCCAGTTTCACGGTTCCACGCTCCATAAGGTCGAGCAGACGTCCGGGTGTAGCCACAATGATGTGCACACCTTTCTTCAAGCTGCGAATCTGGCTTTCGATGGAAGAGCCTCCATATACGGGCTGCACTCTCAATCCCTCGATATACTTTGAATAGTCTGTGAGGTCGCCTGCAATCTGCAAACACAACTCACGTGTAGGGCACAACACAAGTGCCTGAGGCACTCTGTTTTCAACTTCAATTTTCTGGATTAGCG
>Glacier_p2__coassemble_1867_pt1 | contig 13743 bp, 10 predicted proteins | sample Glacier_p2__metabat2_low_PE_019 | metagenome-assembled genome bin Glacier_p2 | reverse complement strand
ACGAGATTCCCGATACTCGTAAAGAGTATTATAGAAAACGCGGTATGACTGAAGCTGAAGTAGAGGCACAATATGCAAAAGATAAGGAGAATTTTATGCCTTACTATGCAAAATCATACATGTACGAAGAGTTGATGAAATTGGATGCCGGTACTTGGTTTAACCAAGACCCTGCTACTGTAGAGCAGGCACGCGAAGGTTTTTCTTCTACTCGTATGTACATTTCTACTTTGGAAGACTTGATTATGTATGCCCAAGGTAAGAAACTGAAGAGAGACCGAGACGGAAACCGTATGTATTCTATCACTACCAATCCGGATGGTACTGTAAAATATAACTTCCAATATGAACAAGATGACATAGATAGAGGACACCGTCCGGGTATCTACATCGAATTCAAGGAATCATGGTTGAACCCTGTAACATTCGAACAAGATGTTTATAACGAACTCGATCGTTTGGGATGGAACATCATCACCAAGCCTTCTACTGAAACCGCTCACTATAAGGATGGTAAAGTGAACGTAGGTAACACCAACGGTAAGGTAATTCTTCAGACCTTCTCTTTGGAAAGCTTGAAACGTACTGCCAAAGTCTTCAAAGGACAAATTCCTATGTGTTTCCTTTTGTGGAGTGGTAACGGTGCAACCGACTTGAAAGACGTAACTCCTGCAGGATATGCTTCATTCATCAACCTCGGTGTTGACAACCTGGCTCACATCATCGGTCCTTGTATCGCCGGTGCTCCTAACAACTATCCCGAACTGAACGCTCCTTGGATGGACTACTTGATTAATAAATCAGGTATGTTGAATCACCCCTATTCATTCGACTCTCGCGAACAGATGGGTAAATATTTCGGTGAATACAACTTCGGTAACAACTTGTACAGAGAACACTATCTCGACGGAGCATTTACTAATCGTTCTGAAATGACTATCCAATATTTCATCGACCAAAACGTACGTCCTGGAACAGCTCAAACTCCGGTGCCCGATCCTAACCAATTGCTTGATGAACTGGGATATGAAAAATAATCATGCGTGATTCACTTTAAATATTTACTGACTCATAAAATTAGAAACAATGAAAAAACATATATTTTTCTCGGCTTTGGTCGCTATGGCCATGACTTCAACCTTTGCTACGGCACAGGATTTTGACACGAAGCCTACTGTGAAATATGACAACAATGAAGAAGATATTCACTTTACTGTAGGTGCACGCTTTATGGCAGACGGTGCTTACTATCACACCGACTTTACTCCTATGAAATCGGGAGTGGCTATTACAGATGCTCGTATCCGTACTTCAATGAAATATCAGGACTGGTATTTCTATGCAGATTTCGATTTCTCAAAAGGTAAATTTGCTCAGAAAAACATCTTCTTGCAATATGCTTTGAATAACGGCGATAATGGTTATTTGAAGGCAGGTTATTACAACGACCCCTCAACCATGGGTAACAACACTAGCCGCGGAAGCTTGCACTTCATTTCACGTGCTGCTTCGGTAAATGCATTGTCTGCCGGCCGTCAGTTGGGTGTTACTTATAAATGGTATAACGACCAGTTCTTCTTTAACCAGGGTGTATTTGCTGAAAACAAATACAACGACCAGGAAGATGGTTATCAAGGTGTAACTTTTGGTGGACGTTGGCTTTATATGCCTATCAACACCGACGAACAGACCTTGCACGTGGGTGCTGCATTCCGCTATTCACGCATCAATACCGGCGAAGTAGAGAATAATGTGAAGAAGACCAGCCTTACTTTGGGTTCTTCTATGCAGACTTATGTAGATCCGTTCCAATTCACACAAGCTGTATTGCCTTGGGCTAAGAACGAGTTCAATGTAGGTGTTGAAGCTCTTTATCGTAATGAAAAGACTTTCTTGCGTGGTGAATACATGTACAAGTATGTAAACAAAGACCGCGACGACCAGACTCTGTTCGAAAATCAGTTGGGTGGCAGCCAGTCTTGGACCGATTTGGCTTCTTGGCAAAAAGGTAACGGACTAGCTCCGAACAGATTCCACGGAGGTTATGTTGAGGCTGGATATCAAATCTTTGGAAACGGCTACAAGTACGACAAGCACGAAGGCGTATTGAAAGGTTTCGACGGACGCTCACTTGAAGTTGTTGCTCGTTACAACTATCTTAACTTGAATGATATCAGAGACAATGAACTTTATGTTTTGGGTCGTGATCAATACTATCCTGCCGATCTTGCAAATGGTGCATTGAAGGATTATCCTGCAACATCAAAGAGTATCGGTGGTGGTAACATGCATTCGGCTACTGTAGGTTTGAACTATTCATTCAACAAATATGCACAGTTCTTGCTTGAGTACACTTACAATCGTTTGGACCGTGATAAATATGCTTATGACAAGGATATGCACACTGTTCAAGCTCGTTTGATGTTCTCTTTCTAAGAGTAAGATGATTTGTTTTAATGTTAATTAAATTAAGTATATAATAAAAAGAACCGGTTCCTCTGTGAAGCGGTGCCGGTTCTGGATTAATATATTTTTGTCGTGATGACAAAGTTTTCAATAGGTAAAAAATAATAGGAATAACCAGGGGAAGGAATAGGCTTTATAAAACATCTCTATACTACATTTTTTATTTATTCTTCCTCTGGTTATATTATTGTAGAACTGCTTTGACTTTTTGGGTTGGTTCGGGCATGGATATCAATGCTCGTTTTCAAATAGTCAAAGCAGTTTCTTAATATTGTGAAGTGAACTTAGGTGTGTGCACTGTATTCCTCTTTGTTAAGATTATGAGGAATGGTGTGCACACCGTTCATTTTTAGGCGTCGGTCTTTTCTTTACTGTCAGCTGAATGGTAGATGTTCAGAAATGTCCGTAGGAGGGAGAGATATGCTTATTCCAAACATTGGTCGAGGTCATCCGACAATTGTTTTTTATCAATATTCTGTCCAATGAAGACGATTTTCTGCATACGGTCGCCATAGGTTTCGTCCCAATCTCTAACTAGTCCGGGTTCCTGAAGCATCAGTCTTTCTAGTTCTTCTTTCGGCATGGTGGCATACCATTGTCCGGCTTCCGACAACACTTTCTGTTTGCCGGCTTGTTCGAAGAGATATGACATGTTTCTGTTGTTGCTGAAGTAGCACACTCCTTTTGCCCGGATGATGTTTTTCGGCCATTTGCTCATGATGAAATAGTCCAGTTTATTAAGGTCGAACGCTTGCCGGCGGTAGTACACAAAAGTTTCTATACCATATTCTGCAGCTTCGCCTTCCTGGTGATGGTGGTGCTCATGATGGTGATGCTCATGATGGTGATGCTCATGATGGAAATGTTCTTGGCATTGAGTGTGTTCGGTTTCGAAAGTTTCGTTCACCGGTTTTTCGATAGACCGTATCCATCCGGCCGAAGTGGCTGTCTGTTCATAGTTGAACAAGTTGGTATATAAAATTCGTTCCAGGTTGATATCGGCATAATTACATTCCACAATTTCGGCCCAGGGCTGCAAGGTGTGTATGATTTGTCGGATTCGGCCTAGCTCTTCGGTACTTACTTCCGATGCTTTATTCAGTAAGACGATGTTACAAAATTCCAGTTGTTGTATGATGAGGTTTTCGATATCATCTTCTTCGATGTCTTTCCGTGCCAGTTTTTGTCCGCAGGCAAATTCGTCTTGCATTCGCAGAGCATCTACCACACTCACGATACAGTCTGGATAGCAGATGCCATATTGTGTATAGGCTCCGCCTAGCCGTGGAATAGAGCAGAGGGTTTGTGCGATGGGCTCCGGTTCGCATATTCCGCTTGCTTCTATAACGATATAGTCGAAGCGTTCCATTTTCATAAGGTTGAACACTTGGTCTATCAGTTCGGTTTGCAGGGTGCAGCAGATGCATCCGTTCTGGAGTGATACCAGGCTTTCGTCTTTTTGTCCCACGATGCCTTCTTTTTGGATGAGAGCAGCATCGATATTTATCTCACCAAGGTCGTTGACAATCACGGCAAATTTAATGCCGCGTTTGTTTGAGAGAATATGGTTAACCAAAGTCGTTTTGCCACTTCCCAAATAGCCTGTAAGCAGCAGGATAGGTATTCTTTTCATTTCCATAGTTATCGTGTTTTTGGAACAGTTCTTTCTGTTGATGTTTTGATTGTGTGCAAAGTTAGCATATATTCAAGTTCGACAGAAATCTGTTGCAACAACTTGAGTACAGCCTTTTATTTGCAACTTGGTTGCAGCATTCATTCTCTATCTTTGCATGCAAAGAAAAACCATACGACAATGCAAACAAGTGAATGTAAATCTTCGAAAAAGGTAGAATCCGGAAAATGTTGTTCTTGCTGTGAGCATGTTCACACGCCTTCTGCATGGCAGAAATGGAGTCCTGCCATTTCTTTTGTACTTTTAGTTTCCGGCATGTTTTTGAGTTACCTGCAGGTAGAATGCATGACCGGTTCTTTTTTTGTTTTTCTTTGGTATCTGGCGGCTTTTTTGCCTGTCGGCTTGCCGGTGATGCGCGAGGCTTGGGAAGCCATACGTGCTCAAGAGCTGTTCAACGAGTTTTTGTTGATGGTTCTTGCATCGGTTGGAGCTTTTTGCATAGGCGAGTATCCCGAAGCTGTGGCAGTAATGTTGTTCTATACGGTGGGTGAGCGGTTGCAGCACGGTGCTGTGCATCGTGCCACAAAGAATATCAGTGATTTGCTGGATGTTCGCCCGAGACATGCTTTTGTGTATCGTGAGGGATTGTTGACCGAAGTGTTGCCTGATGAAGTAAAGGTGGGCGAACAGATAGAAGTAAAGCCGGGTGAGCGGGTTCCGTTGGATGGGCTCTTGCTGGGCGAATCGGCTTGTTTTGATACTTCGGCACTTACGGGAGAGAGTGTGCCGCGTATGGTGGAGAAGGGAGAAGAGGTTTTGGCCGGTATGATTGTGTATGGCCGGCCCATATTGATAAAAGTGACGCGGGCGTTTGAACAGAGCGAGCTGGCGCGTATCCTTGCATTGGTGAAAGATGCTTCGGAGAGGAAAGCTCCTGCCGAGTTGTTCATACGGAAGTTGGCCAGAGTTTATACTCCTGTAGTTATTCTATTGGCTCTGTTGGTGGTTGTATGTCCGGCTGTGTTCAGTCTGTTTGTTCCCTCTTTTCATTATGTATTGGCCGACTGGTTATACCGTGGATTGGTGTTCTTGGTCATTTCGTGTCCTTGTGCTTTGGTGATAAGCATACCTTTGGGATATTTTGGGGGAATCGGTGCAGCTTCGCGGGCGGGTATTCTTTTTAAAGGAGGAAATTATCTGGATGCCATTACTCGGGTCAACAAGGTAGCTTTTGATAAAACCGGAACTTTAACCGAAGGGTGTTTTGAAGTGATGGATGTGCAATGTGCTGCCTGTAGAAAGGATGAACTGCTGAATTTGATGCTGAGTGTGGAGCAGAAGAGCACACACCCCATAGCACAGGCTGTAGTGCGTTATGCTACGATGCAGAATGCCCTTGTGCGACCTTTGTCTTCGATGAAGGAAACTCCGGGCTTGGGAATAGAAGCCACTGTGGATGGGCGGAATGTAGTAGTGGGCAATCTGCGTATGCTTGCCGAATGCAAAGTGGAGTTTCCGGAGGGTTTGAAACAGAGTATTTCCACGGTTGTGGCTTGTGCTGTTGATGGAAACTATGCCGGAGCCTTGTTCTTGTCCGACAAGTTGAAAGAAGATGCAGTTCGGACCTTGAAACAATTAAGAGCACTCGGGATGAAGGATATTCATCTGCTTTCAGGAGACAAGCAGGAGATTGTGAATGAATTGGCCGATAAGTTGAAGATTGCTCATGCGCAGGGCGAATTGTTGCCGGAGGACAAGGTGAAATATATGGAACAGATGGTGAAAGAACCTGGTGCATCGGTGGCTTTTGTGGGCGATGGAATGAATGATGCTCCGGTTCTGGCCTTGAGCGATGTGGGCATAGCTATGGGTAATTTGGGCTCGGATGCCGCCATCGAAAGTGCCGATGTGGTGATTCGTACAGACCAACTATCGAAAGTGCCTGTAGCTATTATGATAGGACGTTTCACGCAAAAGGTGGTGCGCCAGAATATAATAGGGGCATTGGGAGTGAAAATCTTGATTCTGTTGGCCGGAGCCTTGGGGTATGCATCGCTTTGGGGGGCTGTTTTTGCCGATGTGGGAGTGGCTTTGCTTGCAGTATTGAACGCACTCCGCATTTTGTACAAGCGGTTCTGAAACCATATTACGAAGAAGCGCACGGAGGTGGAACGGACCGTTTCTTTTGGTTGGAATACCTCTTGTCGGAGGCTTTTGTTGAGGCCTTTGCAAAAAGAAGAACATGCTCCCGAAGAGGAAGTTTTCACGTTCTTCGAGGCGTGCATCTTTCCCATTAAGGGCGTGTGCTTAAAATGTTACACTTTGTTTTTCAGTGTCTTATATGCTTAAAAACAATATTGTTTCTGAGCAGGAGGAATTGGATTTGTGCTTAAGGATTATGGGTTGGTCCGTTATGACGTTTTGCGATATATGCGGGCTATGCATGTTGCTTTTGTCATATTTTTCGTAACTTGCAGGCCGTTATGAAGTATTCGCTTATTATTCCCGTATATAATCGTCCCGAAGAGGTGGACGAATTGCTGGAAAGTCTTACTCATCAGACTTTTTCCGATTTTGAAGTAATTGTGGTGGAAGATGGCTCAACCCGGCCGTGCGAGGATGTTGTAGCCAAGTATGCAGCAATGCTCACTGTATATTATTATAAGAAATCTAATTCCGGTCCTGGTCAGACACGCAATTATGGAGCAGAACGTGCTTCGGGCGATTATCTGATAGTGCTCGATTCAGATTGTATCCTGCCTCCCGGTTATCTGCAAGCTGTGGACGAGGAGTTGTGTCGCGAGCCGGCCGATGCATTTGGAGGTCCGGACCATGCACACGATTCCTTTTCGAACATGCAGAAAGCCATCAATTATGCCATGACCTCTTTTTTCACTACCGGAGGCATTCGTGGAGGGAAGAAGAAACTCGACAAGTTTTATCCGCGTAGTTTCAATATGGGTATCCGTCGCGAAGTGTATGCTGCTTTGGGAGGATTCTCGAAGATGCGTTTCGGCGAGGATATAGATTTCAGTATCCGTATTTTTAAAGGCGGATACCGTTGCCGGTTGTTTCCCGAAGCATGGGTGTGGCATAAGCGTCGAACCGATTTGAAGAAATTTTTCAAACAGGTGCATAATTCAGGCATAGCACGCATCAATCTGTATAAGAAATACCCCGAATCGCTTAAACTGGTACATATGCTTCCGGCTGTATTCACTTTGGGAGTCGTGTTTTTGCTGTTGGCTTCGTTGTTTTACGGTTGGAGCCTTTCCTTGCTGTTCCTGTATGCTGCAATCCTGTTTGTCGATTCGTCGGTGCAGAACCGTAGTATGATTATCGGCTGTCTTTCGGTAGCGGCATCCTTTGTGCAACTCACCGGTTATGGCAGTGGTTTTCTGCGTGCCTGGTGGCAGCGTTGTGTGCTCGGAAAAGACGAGTTCTCGGCTTTCAAGGATAATTTCTATAAATAAAAATAAGAAAGAGGGGGGGGGGAAATGTTTCTCCCCTCATTCTTGTTTCGCTGGGACGGAATTTGTGAACCTTAATCAAAACGAGATACTATGAATGAAAAAAAAATTGAATATCAACCAATGGGCGATGGAAGATCGTCCGCGAGAGAAAATGATGATGCACGGAGTGGGTGCACTGAGCGATGCCGAGTTGCTGGCTATTCTTATAGGCTCGGGAAACCGCGATGAAACGGCTGTGGAGCTGATGAGGCGTGTGCTGGCTTTCTGTCATAACGACTTGAATGAACTGGGAAAGATGACGTTGGACGAATTGTGCAGCTTTAAAGGTATAGGCGAGGCGAAAGCCGTTACTCTGCAAGCGGCTTCGGAATTGGGAAAACGGCGTGTGGCTGCCGGAAATGCACGCGAACGGGTGCGTATCACCTCTTCGCGTGATATTTATAATTATTTTCATCCTTTGCTATGCGATCTTGCTACGGAAGAATGCTGGGTGATGCTACTCAACCAGTCGTTGAAGGTGATGGACCGTGTACGCATGAGTGTGGGCGGACTGGCCGAAACGGTGGTTGATGTGCGGTTGGTACTACGCGAAGCTTTGGTTCGTCGTGCTCCGGCCATTGCGCTCTGTCACAACCATCCTTCGGGAAACACCCATCCCAGTTTGGACGACAATCGTCTGACTGATAAACTGGCCAAGAGTGCTGCCATCATGAACATCCGTTTTATAGACCATATTGTGCTGGCCGATGGGGCATATTACAGTTATGCTGATGAAGGTATGCTGTGAGAAGCTTTTTGTGGTTTCAGAATTATCAACTAAATTTGCTGGCAAAACCTATTCATGATTATGGAACAGAACGAGAAACTTGCGATAGAAGAAAAAATCATCAAAATGCTCAAAACGGTATTTGACCCTGAAATCCCGGTAAATATCTACGATTTGGGTTTGGTATATAAAGTGGATGTGCAGAATGATGGCGAAACGGTAGTGGATATGACGCTGACTGCACCCAATTGTCCGGCTGCCGATTTTATCATGGAGGATGTGCGTCAGAAAGTGGAATCGGTAGACGGTGTGAAGAATGCCATCGTGAATCTGGTCTTTGAGCCGGAATGGAACAAGGACATGATGACCGAAGAAGCCAAGTTGGAACTGGGATTCCTCTAGGCAACCTATCACCATCTTGTTAATAACTCTGTTAATAACGCCTGTTATGAAGAATGTCTATTTCTTGTCGGATGCACACCTCGGTTCGCGTGCCATAGCTCACGGACGTACGCAGGAACGCCGCCTGGTGAATTTTCTCGACCAGATAAAGAACGATGCAGCAGCCGTTTATCTGCTGGGCGACATGTTCGACTTCTGGTATGAGTTCAAAACTGTGGTGCCGAAAGGCTTCACTCGTTTCTTGGGAAAGATCTCCGAGCTGACCGACTTGGGTGTAGAGGTGCATTTCTTTACCGGGAACCACGATATCTGGTGTGGCGACTATCTGGAAAAAGAGTGTGGAGTGATTCTGCACCGCACACCGCTTACTTGTGAAATAGACGGAAAGCTGTTCTATCTGGCTCATGGCGACGGATTGGGCGACCCCGACAGGAAATTCAAGGTGTTGCGTTCCATGTTTCATAGCCGTACCCTACAGACGCTTTTTTCAAGTTTGCACCCACGGTGGAGTGTGGATTTTGGCTTGACATGGGCCAAACACAGCCGTTTGAAGCGTGAGGATGGTAAAGAACCCGATTACATGGGCGAGGACAAGGAGCATCTGGTACTCTATTCGAAAGAGTATCTCAAAAATCATCCGAATATTAATTTCTTTGTATATGGCCATCGCCACATAGAGCTCGACCTGATGCTCAGCCGCACTACACGCATGCTGATATTGGGCGACTGGATTACTACTTTCACGTATGCCGTGTTCGATGGGGAACACATGTTCCTGGAGAACTATGTCGAGGGGGAAACTAAATTCTGAAAAAGAAATTCTTTAGATAGTTATGTAAACTCTTCCACCATATACATATGGTCGGAAGAGTTTTTTGTATAGATATCCGGGTCGAGTGCATAGCCGATGATGTAGGGCGCACTTTCCACCCATGTGCAAAAATGAGGATTTGGATTGTATTCTTTGGCAAATTCCATCAACTTGTCCAGATTGAAATCCGAAGAAATGACTCCGGCTCCGTTCTTGGTTGCATCGAAAGCATTGCAGTCTTGCTCAATGTGTGCCGGTACCATCAGTACGGGCTTTCCCAGATACATGGCTTCGCACACCGATTCGAATCCGGCTGTGCTGGCATAGGCGCGGCACCCGCTCATCTGTCGCAGAAACTCGGCATCATCCAAGGGATAAAAGCTGAGTGTGTCGTCTATTTTTTTGATGCCTTTTTCATTCTTTTTATCCCAAAAAAAGCGGAGCGGCACTTCGGGATGGTGATTGTGCCATTCTTTCACATTTTCAGAAAAGCCGGAGTTCACCATGTAGCCGTGAATATAGTTCCCGGTCGAAGGTTCTTCGCGAAACACTTCTTTCCGTAGCAGCGGAGGCACTACTCGTATACCATTTTGTGTGTCTTCATTCATGGGCCGGAAAGACAGCGCCAGTTTCCTTTGTGCTCCTAAAGCGGTGAGGCGAGTGAAGAATTTCAGCAGCATCAGGCCGGGTAGGTTCTTTTTGGGAAATTCGAAGTCTTTGTGCAAAAATAAGTATTGATGCCCGATGCACACTTGTGGAACATCTATGCGGAAAAATGTATAGGTGAGCCCGGTGAGGAGTTCGTAGAAGTTTATCACCATATCGGCTCCACTGTGTGCGATGCGTTCGTTTATGAACCGCATACTCCGGACATAAACTGGGAGCTTGGTTATGTTATAGAGAATGCTTTGGGTGAGGTTGTTACGCTTGTTCGAAGCTGTGGGTAGGAAATTGGGGCTTTCAAATCGCTTGACGGGAGCATGTACGTTCCGGCTGAAAAATGCAGGAAGTTCCCGTGTATTGCTTTTACCAACCAATATTTCCACTACCTCATGTCCGCTGTTGCGAAGGAATTCTTCTAGAGCGATGGCTTGGGTGAGGTGTCCGCGTCCTTCGCCTTGTACAATAAATAAGTATTTCATGATGCGGGTGCTATAGATGAAGCAATATTTAGTTCAGAAAGATTCTCATTCGACTCAACTTCGGCGTAATAGACGATGTTCCAGTCGCCCTTTTCACTTTCTATAAGAGCCGACATCGTTTCTACCCAATCGCCGGAGTTGAGGTAATGAGTGTTTCCATAATAACAATTGTCAGGATGGTGTATATGGCCGCAGATGATGCCGTCGTATTTGCGTGAAGAGGCAAAATCGGCAAGCGTAGTTTCAAAGTCGGATATATAGGAAACGGCGGTTTTCACTTTCTGTTTGATGCGTTGCGAGAGTGAGTAGTAGGGTTTCCCTCTCATGCTGCGGTAACGGTTGTACACTCCGTTGAACCAGAGCAGGAAAGTGTATCCCATATCGCCCAGATGGGCCAGCCATTTCATTTGTGTAGTTACGCGGTCGAACACATCGCCGTGGGTTACGAAGTAGCGTTTTCCGTTTGCTCCCTCCAGTATATAGTCTTTCACTATTTCAATGTTGGCCAGTCGCAAAGGAACCAGATTATCTAGAAAATCGTCATGATTGCCACGCACATAAATGATTTCCGTGCCGTGGTTTTCCATCATTTTCATAAGAATCTTGAAAAACTGGGTATGTTCGGGCAGCCACTTTCGTGTGCCGTTCTTCTTGAGATGCCACCCGTCAATGATATCGCCGTTGAGGATGAGGCGGTCGCAGTTGATGCTGCGGAGGAAATTTCCGACTTCCCTTACTTTGGAGTGGGAAGTGCCGAGATGGATGTCCGACAGGACTACCGTGCGGTAGTGTTTGCGTAAAAACATAGAGTATCTGCTTTTTGTTTGCACAAAAGTAGATACTCTATGTTACGGACAAATGTATGTGGTATTACGTTTGTTTGACAGTGCATTTTATTGCCATCCGCCACCTAGTGCTTTGTATAGTTGCACAAGAGCTATCTGTTTGTCGCGTACGGCATTGCTTAATCCTATCTGTGCATCCAGATAGGTTCGTTGTGCATCAAGAACATCCAGGTAGCCGATGATACCGTTTATATATTGCAGTTGTGCCAGTTTGATATTGGTTTTGGCCGCTTCTTCCAACTTTTGGCGTGAGTTGTAGATGTCTTTAATCTTGTTGAACTCTACCATGGCATTTTGGGCATCCTTAAATGCTGATAAGACAGCTTTTTCATATTGGTAGGTTGCTTGTTCGTAGGCTGCTTTCTTGGCTTTTAGAGCTGCTCGGTTCTTACCCATGGCAAAAATGGGGCTTAGCAGGTTTGCACTGAGAAAATGTGTGGGCGAATGCACCAGTTCTTTCAGCTCATCACTTTCCAGACCGTAGTTGGCTGTAAGGGTGATGCGTGGAAACAGGTTGGTGAAAGCCAGACCGACTTCTGCATTGGCAGCTTTCAGGGTTTCTTCGGCAGCACGCACATCAGGACGTCTTTCGAGCAAGGAAGAGGGCAGTCCTGCAGGCAAGGTCTCGGGCAAGGTGATGTCCTCGGGGTGGTGTGAACGCTCTACTTTTTCGGGGAAACGTCCGGCAAGAAAATTGATATCGTTTTCTTTCAAGGCAATGGCGCGTTCCAAGTCGGGCACGAGGGTAGCTGTGCGTGCCAACTCTACTTGTGCTTGTTGGTAGGGCATTTCCGAAGTGAGTCCACCGTTGAAACGTAGGCGCGCCAAACGTAGCCCTTCTTGTCGGGCATGCAGGGTCTGTTTTACAATGTTCAGTTCGTTATCCAGTGCCACCAGTTCAAAATACGATTGTGCCACTTGTGCCACCAACGTCATTTGTAAGGCACGTTGGTTTTCTACGGCTTGTACAAACTGTGCCATGCTTTTTTCTTTAGCCCAACGCAGGTTTCCCCATAAGTCCAGCTCCCAGGAAGCCACAAATTTGGCGGTAAATTCGGGCGAAGAACTATAGTCGTTTCCTCCGTAGTTGGTAGCATCTTTGTCGGCATAGAGTTTGCCGTTTACGTCGGGAAACATGTTGGCGAAAGAAATTCGTTTTTGTGCGGCCATTTCCTTGAGGCGTGCGGCAGCTGTGAGCATATCTTTGTTGTGCTCCAAAGTCTGGCGGATAAGCTGCTGGAGAGTAGTGTCTGTATAAAGTTCCCACCATTGGAAATCGGCAATGGAAGTTGTGTCGGTGGTGGTACTGTCAAGTGTGGCGGGTATATGCAGTTCCGGACGGGTGTAGTGTTTCCCTAGTTGGCAGGAACCGGCAAATAGTCCGAACAGGATTGCAAGAGATAAAGTATGGAGTAGGTGTTTCATAAACGTCTTACTTTTTAAACTTGAACAATTTGTTTTTTGCTTTGTAGATGTAGACAAAGAAGAATGGAACAAGGATAATGCCGAAGATAACGGCGCAAATCATTCCGAAGAATACACCTGTACCGATGGCCTGACGGCTGGCGGAACCTGGTCCCGAGGCGATAACCATGGGCAGCATACCAAGGATGAAAGCCAGTGAAGTCATCAGGATAGGGCGGAAGCGCAGGCGTGAGGCATGTACGGCAGCCTGGAAAACATCTACCCCATGGTCTACTTGCTCCTTGGCGAACTCTACGATAAGGATTGCGTTCTTTGCAGCCAGTCCCACAAGCATTACCAAGCCGATTTGGAAGTAAACATCGTTTTCCAGTCCGCATGCCCAAACACCCAGATAGGCACCTAGTGCAGCTACAGGCAAAGAGAGTAGTACGGCAGCTGGAATCATCCAACTTTCATAAAGTGCTGCCAGGAATAGGAACACGAAGAGGAATACAAGTGTAAGTACCAATCCGGTTTGTCCTCCGGCCTGCTTTTCTTGATAGGATAGTCCGCTCCATTCCACGCCGATATTGTCGGGCAGATGTTTCTGAGCTATCTCTTCCATGATTTCCATGGCTTGTCCCGAGCTGTAACCTTCGGCCACATTTCCTCGGATGACGGCAGCAGTAAACATGTTGAAGCGTTTGATACTTCCCGGTCCGGTAGTGTAGGAGGCTGTTCCTAAAGCTGTGAGAGGAATCATGGCTCCATCGGTACCTCTTACAAAGAACAGATTCAGGT
>Glacier_p2__coassemble_1790_pt1 | contig 14765 bp, 6 predicted proteins | sample Glacier_p2__metabat2_low_PE_019 | metagenome-assembled genome bin Glacier_p2 | reverse complement strand
GAAGGAGATACCCCAAAATGAGCCTCAAAACATTTACTGAAATAAAGAGGATCATTAATACCCACTTTATAAGACACCTCAGCCACTGTTAGATTTATTTCGGTTTGAAATAGTTCAGCCGCCTTCTTCATTCTCACGACACGCAAGTACTCATTCGGTGAATATCCCGTCACGCCTCGTAATTTCTTATAAAAGACAGTTCGTCCCACACCCATCATCTGTGCAAATTCATCAATAGAAATATTACTTTGAGAATATATTTTTTCAACTACAGCCACTAAATGATCGGCAAATTCCTTATCACGGTCGGTATTACATAACGCTGGACGCACCACACCAGGCTCACTTGAAAATTTCTTTCTCAACTTCTCACATTGCTCTATCAAACGAAATATCTGCGCTAATAACAATTTGAAACTAAAAGGTTTTTCTACATAAGCATCCGCTCCCACTTCAAACCCTTTCAAATGTTTCTCTTCCGAAGTCAAAGCTGTCAATAAAATAATAGGGATATGACTGGTAGCAAACTCGTTCTTTAATTTATGAGTAACTTCAAAACCTGTCATCCCCGGCATCAATACATCGCAAATAATCAAATCAGCATCATAGTTACATGCTTTTTCAAAACCAGATATTCCATCTGCAGCCACTTCCACTTCAAAATAAGCTGAAAGTTCCTCCTGCAAAAACCTACGAATATCATTATCGTCTTCAATCACCAATATTTTATGTTTCCCAGATAAAGCAGGTAACTTTTCATATTTCTTGCATTCATCTACAAACTCTGGTAAATGATGATTTTTCATATTTTCTTCCTCCAACAAAATATTTCCCGAAACTAAGAAATCTTTTTCCTCATACCGGTCTTTTTCTGTAGGAATACATACTGTAAACACAGAACCTCCCCCTTCGTTTTCTCTGTATTCTATACTCCCTTTATGTACCAATACCAACTCATGCGTCAAATGCAAACCAACACCAATACTGTTCCCTGAAAAATTACTCTGCATAAAACGTTTGAACAGTTCACCCTGTTTTTCTTTAGGAATGCCTACTCCCGAATCAGAAACTATAATCTGCAAGCACTTTTTCTTTTCATCCACACTTACCGAAAAGGTTATTTTTCCACCAGAAGGAGTATACTTAAAAGCATTTGATAGCAAGTTATAGACCACTTTATCTAAATTGTTCTTATCTATAAACATTTTATAAGATGATACAGAAGGCAAAAACTGAAAATCCATCTTCTTCTGCTCTGCCACATCTATAAAACTCAAATATATTTCATTCAAGAAAACTATTACATCTACTTCCTGTAAAGAAAGAGCCAATTTATTGTTCTGCATCTTTCTAAACTCCAATAGCTGATTAATTAACCTCAACATTCGTTGCGTACTCCTATCCATTATCTTCAACGGATGCTGTAATGCAGGCGGAATACCGTCTATCTTATACATCTTCTCCATCGCTCCTTGAATCAAAGTAAGCGGTGTACGAAATTCGTGAGATATATTAGTAAAGAAAATCAATTTATACTCGGTTAATTGTTTTTCTACATTGATACGATTTCGTAAACGATTAAAATTACGAACTACGCGATAAATAAAATACAACACAATCAACAATAAAATAACATAGCACAATATAGCCCAGCCGGTTTTCCAAAACGGAGGAACTATAACGATCTTCAAGCTCGTTTCAACATCATTCCACACACCAGAACCATCACAATATTTCACATGAAAAACATACGTTCCAGGATCTAGATATTTGTAGGAAGCAAAACTTAAAGAAGATGGGAGATTCCATTTCTTATCATAATTCTCCAGCCAATACATATACTTCACTTGCCCGCTTTCTGAATAATCTAACGTAGAAAAATCAAGCATAAAAGAATTTTGATAATGCTTCAATGTTATTTCATCCGAATATGCCAAAGAATGCTTTAGGGGTGACCCAGGAGTATTAGGTCTTACCTGAATTCCATTGACCGACAAACCTGTAATCACAACCGAAGAGGCCATTTTTTCTATCGGAATCCTCTTTGGGTCAATGACTGTCAAACCATAGTTCGTTCCAAAAATCAATTTAGCATCAGCTCCCAAACAAGCACTATTTTCACCATATACATTACCCAATGTATATGGTGAAAAGAAAAAATTCTCAAAAGAATGATTGTCAGGATTAAATCTAGATATTCCATATTCCGTCGCGACCCATAATCGTCCCGAGTAATCTTCTAATATAGATTGAACCATATTATTTACAAGTCCTTCAGAAACTCCATACTGCGTATATTTCAAAGACTTGCAATCATGTGTCAATTCACATAAAATTAATCCTGATCCAGCTGTTCCCACCCACATACGATCTTTGCTGTCGCGAAACAAGCAACGAATTTCATTACTACAAAAATTATCATCTGTATAACTGAACCATTGGCATTTATCTTCATCCACTAGTAGCGAATCCGGACAAAAAATACAAATACCTTCACTTGTTCCCATCCAGATCATTCCCCGACTATCTTCAGCCATCACTCTCACTGTTCGCATGCCATATTTCTTTCCTTTAAAAAAATGCCGGAACTTATATCTTTCATTTCCTGTTGGCTCTCCCAGATTCAATCCTCCACCAAATGTTCCCACCCACATGCGATCTTTTTTATCTCGAAGGATAGAAAAAATATTTGTATGTGATAATGAAAGGGTATCCTTCGCATTTGGTTTATACCATATATCCCCGATTTTCAAGCCACTACCACGAGTTCCCATCCATACATTTCCCCGGCAGTCCTCCGAAACAGCATACACATTATAAGGAAACGAGTGCTTATTCAGTTTTACATTTAAAGAAGAATCATAACAATACACTCCTCCACAACGAGTTCCTAACCAAATATTTCCATCCGACATTTTTGTCAGCAACCGTATAGTATTCGATCGATCAAAATTATCCGGAGATTCCGGATATACATGTGTAATTCCTTTATTTGAAACAAACATATGAGATAATCCGGAATATTCGGAACTTACCCATATACCACCGGTTCTATCTTTCATTAAGCACAAAAGAAAATCCGAACCTATAGGACCGGCATTTTCTCTCCCTGAGACAAAATGCTCCAGCCGGTTTTCTTGCATATCATAGACAAAAAGTCCATTTCCATAAGTTGAGATCCACACAAATCCTTGTTCATCACGCACCACTTGATAACGCTCATAGTCAATATGTTTCATCTTTTTCTCCGGAATTAATATCAATTCTTTCACAACTCCATTCTCTGCATTTATATAATAAAGCCGCCCGGTATTATTATAAATCCAATTATCACCACAATTATCGCGAATTACTTTTCCGTTATTTATATTCAAGTTTCGATGAAGTGTTATTTGAAAAGAACGAAAATCGAATTCATAAACACCATGAGCAGACGTTAATATAATGAGTTTATCTTTTATCAACACATGTGCAGAAACAGAAAGTTTATTGTCCATAACCGGAAGAGATGATAAATATTCCAACTTATCCGAACCTTTTACACATTTGTATAGTTCGCCTTTTTTTGTCAGAAAATACATATCCTTTTTATAAAGAAATGCAGAAATAAAATTCAGCTTGCTATCAACAAATGTTACTCTCTCTCTATCGACCACTGCAAGCCCCTTCGCTGTACCAATCCAAATCCTACCTGTAGAATCTTCGTCAATAAATCTAATCCGATCATTAGGCAGATTTCCAAGCTTTGTTCTAAATTTCACGGAAGTCATACTACGATCTTCCTTACAAATTATCTGACGCGCTCCATGCTTTCTATGCCAAATCCATACATTTCCATTAGTAGCCATAAATATCTCCGAATAATTTTCCCCATCATCTCCACTACCTGTAAAATCCACAAAACAAGCCTTTTGAAGATCATAACAACTAAATAATTCGGGTACTGTTCTTATCCATAAAAAACCATTTTTATCTTCTACCACATGTTTAATTCTATTGTCGGCTAAAGAAATATGTTCATGCTTTCCACTCTCTAACTGATAAGTAAGAAAAGAATGACCATCATACCGAGTTAATCCATTCAATGTTCCCAGCCACAAAAATCCCTTACTATCTTGAAACATACATCGCACCGAATTACTTGGCAATCCATCACTGGTTCTCATCTGATTGGAACGCAATTCGATATCAGCATAAGCAGGCAACAATAAAATTAAATTAAATATAACAAAAAGGTATAACAGTCTGTATTTCATAGCATCTTATAATTATATACTTTATTAATGATACAAAGATAAAATATAGCTTTCATATTGCAAAAAATATATAACGACAATATGTCAGTTTGTATATTTACAATGAAGGTGTGTCGTAATGCACGATGCACCTTCTTTTTTGTTCATTATTATACAAATCGGTTTATTTTCTTTAGGCTGCGATCTTTTGAAGATTTCTTTGATTTATGTGTTTCCAGTATCTAAAAACAGCAGTTATAAGCTCGTAAAACAGTCTAATCAGCCAGTTCATAACTTCTTTTGTCAGTTTTGCACACATCTTTTTTATATTGAGGGCAATGGCAAGGAATCCTCAAAGCGCTCATCGCAATAGGCCGGATTTCCGCCATTGAACCGATGGTTCAACTCCAGGTCCTCCAACTGCAAGAGAGCATCGACACCCAATGCGTCTTCATTGGCCATCTTGAGATAACGCTGTACGGTTGTGGGACTCATTGAGTACATTTCGGCCATTTTCCTGACCGACAATCCATTTTTGTGGCCCGTAAGGACCTGTTTGATGATATTCATTTTCTTAGGTTGTGTAGCCATAGTCTTGAAGCAAAATCCTTCAAGATAATAAATTTATCAAAACTGTAACAGCATGCTCCGATTTTCAGAGAAAAACAGCCTAGCCGTTGTTTGTAACTACCTGATAGTCAACATATGCTAAATATGATATTTACATGATATTTGGCGTTTCTTTCAGCTTCGATACTGTAACAGCATACTCCGATTTTTCCAAAAGCCCCAGCTTGTGAAAGTCGGGGCTTTGTGCGTAAAAAAAAAGAGGTGCGCATTTTGACACACCTCCATTGAAATACAATAACTGCATGAAATCTATTATTGTGGATAAGAATACAAGAAGTAGAATTACATGTCTTTCATTATACTCTATGAATTATTATGTATCATTTTTTTAGTTTTAATCATTTCATAAGTTTACCGTTGATATAAAGATTTTTAAATACAACATCTTTTGCACCTTTGATACTATTTTCCCCTTTAGTCACATTATTAAAACGAGAATCCTCCACACTGATATTATACACATTCTTGTCATCATCCAGTCCGATAATAAGCACACCCCATTTGCTTTTTTCGCAAGTTATATTTTTCAGATGCACATTACGTACGATAGGATTGAATCCTCGCTTGGCTTTCTCACGACTTTCATACTTCAAATTGATACGAAGCACAGCTTCCCGACATTGACCTACTGTTATGTTCCGAACAAAAACATTTTCTATTAACCCTCCACGGCAGGTGCTGGTTTTGATCCGTATAACCCGATCCAAGTCCGGACTATCCATTCGACAATCTTCCACAAAAAGATTACGATATCCACCGGATATTTCACTACCAATTACCACACCACCATGACCGTTTTTCATCATACATCCACGAACAATGATGTTTTCACTAGGAATATTCCATTTGCGACCGTCCTCATTACGCCCCGATTTAATAGCAATACAATCGTCGCCAGTATCAAACGTACAATTCTCTATCAACACATTCTTACAAGATTCGGGATCACATCCGTCACCATTAGGTCCACGATTAAAAACCTTCACACCTCTTACTATCAGGCTCTCGCAAAAAAGAGGATGAATCACCCAAAACGGAGAGTTTAACAAAGTAACCCCCTCAATCAAAATCGTATGGCAAGAATGCAAGTTCAACAACTGCGGACGCATTCCATCTTCTGGCTTCATCTGTCGACGATAAACCGGAGTGGATGTTTCGCCATACATCAGCAGGCGCTCCCTACCTCCATTCCGCTGAGCCACCATTCCTTCTTTCCAACCATATTTCACAGCACCACACATCGGCCACCAATGTTCCATACTTCCTTGTCCATCGATAACACCTTTTCCTGTTATGGCAATATTACTTTCGCCATAAGCATAAATCATAGGGTGTGCATTATAACAGTCGATGCCTTCCCAACGAGTCAATACTGCCGGAAAATAAAGGCTTTGATCTGTAGAAAATTTCAAAACAGCACCCTCTTCCAAATGAAAATTCACATTACTCTTGAGAGTAATGGGACCTGTGTAAAATGTTCCTTTAGGAACCACCACGATACCACCTCCCTTCAAACTGCATTGTAAAATGGCCAAATTAATTGCTTCATGACAAGGATAAGCCTCATCATCAGGATTTGCCCCAAAATCTGTTATCAAAAATGTACGGTCCGGAAAAGAAGTTCGCTTAATTTGTTTTTCGATACGCGCACTCTCTTTAAAAGCCTTGTCGAAATCGACGTTGCCTGCATAAACGCAATCTGCTACAATATACAGCAACAATAGTAAATAAATTTTCTTTTTCTTCATAATTTTATAATTATTTTTTACTGCAATGTTATTCCCATCAACCCGATAACTACATCGTTTGAAAGAGTTTCCAATGTCAAATGACTCAATTCCTTGGAAACATCCAAAGGCATATCCAAAATCACACCGGCTCCCCCTTCAATGGCACGTCCGTAAACTCCTTTTATATTCAAGTCTTTTCCCAAATCATTACTAACAAAACCTGTTTTGAAATGAATGCGATAAGGACGGGGAGAAGACACTGTGAATGCCAAACCATCTACATAAAAATCTTGTTCTATGGGGCACCAATTATCAGGATTGACCAACTCCATCACCTCGGATGTCCCATCGGTATAGTAAACACGAATCACTCCATTTGCAATACGACACTGCATATGGTTAGTACTACCAGCCATCATCAAATAAGCATGAGAGGCCTTGCCGGAAAGTGAAACGCACAAACTATCCGGATAATTATCCCACAACGAAGTAAATGCAATGTTTGGTCCTTGAGACAGGCTTCGAAATGGAATACCCAGCGAAGTATTCAGTCGCTGATTACGTATCAAGGAACGCAAGCCACTGTCATCAATATCAGCAGTAAGTAATGGGTGACACCATTCACCAATACCTTGAAGCGGAAGTTGCAATGTGGTATAAGGTGAACGAGGCGTACGATACTCATTTTTAAATATATCGGTGACATTAGCATTGAACAAGGAATCCATACGGATCATCCGACATTTTGATGTCTCTATTTGCGAAAATGGTAGATTTTTCAATAGATTATCAGTTTCTATTACATGTATATTCATCGGTTGCCACCATTCCATCTGTCCTTGTTTTACACGGACAAAAAAAGTGTGATGACCTGTAATATCATTCACTTTGCTACGTATAGAAGTAGGATTTATATCGGGTTTTACCAACACTCCTTGTGGGTCATATAACTCACAGAACAGAGTTTTCATACCAGAAGGAATATTAATTTCTGATGCTTTTTTTACTTGAATTTCAGATGGAAACGAATGCAAACGTTCTCCTTTCCAAACTATTTCCACCGTTATCTTCTTTGCAGAGGAAAGCGGGACAATAATTACCGGACAGCCTGCAGCAGAATCTGCAAAACTCCAGTTCACCTTTTCTCCATTCACTTTTACAAATTGAATTTTTTCCTTTCGGGCATTAATTTGCAAAGTGAGTTCAAGGAGAGTATCAAAACGTTGTTCTATCTGATATCTATCAGTATCTCCTTTACGCACAAAACTATAAGCAATATCCGGTAAAGAAATGGAAGCATGCTCCCAATCGGATGGGAATCCTGGCTTGATTGTTAATTTTCGGTTTAATGCATCGGGAAGTATGCCGTATAATCCTTGTACCAACAAACGAGAAGCTATACCTATAGGATCGCCAAAATCACGGTAACATTCTCCACGAGCAGCATCATAAAAACTTACCTGTCCCCAGTTTCCGGGACTATTTCCCAAATACATACCATCCAAAATAGAACTTTTCATCAAACGATAAGCCTCCTCCGAACGTCCGGCTTGAAAATAAGCCAATGCTGTGTGCATCACCTCGGCAAAAGCCACATTGTTGATACTCCAGGAGTAAGGTAACCAATTGGTTGTGGCAAGTGTTGCATATCCTTTCTCTAAACCTTCGGCATAAACCGGAATGTGAGAAATCTCAGTATCAACATAACGTGTAGCCTGATAAGCTTGGAAAGGATTAGCTACCTCACTATCAAGCGCATGATAAATGGTCCATAACCCTGGGCTCTCATGAAGACGGCGATGCCCCATAAAGTCTTGATACTCGGCCCAGCAACCTTTATTTTTCATCCAAAGACGTTGGTTCATTGCTTCCAATATCTGTTTGGCTTCTTTTTGATAGGGTGAAGCATCTTCGCCTATCAAAGAAGCCAAAACAGCAGCCATTTTATTGGCCCGATAATTATAGGCTGATGAATGAGTAACCGCTCCACTGTTATAGAAGAGTGCATCACTGGCCCATATACAGGCATAAGCATCATACAAACTATCATTATCTGGGTCATAATTCAACTTTTCCCAAGCAAGATGGCGGGTTATCACAGGCCATACTTTACGGACATACGTCGTATCTCCTGTCCAGTTGAAATGCCATAACAATTCATCCATATAACAAAGGTTCATATCATAATGATGCATCTGATTGTTTCGATTGGGATTCCGGCAGATGTATCCGTTACTATACTGTGGAGTACCCCATCGTTTTTCCGAACGAGCCAGATTCTTTGCAGAATCCTGTGCCGGATGAGGTATACTATTCGGTACATCCGTTACCTGGCTAGCAGCATAAGCATCAAAATGAGTACGGGCACGATCATGCCAGCCTAAAGCATCTCCGGTATAAGCTGCCCGCCATCCACTCAACGGCATACGCCACCCAATAGCTCCGTGCAACCATACCTGTCCATCCCAAATACCATCAGCAGCAGCAACCAATGCTCCGCCTAAAGGATTCAGATAGGCATCTGGAGTATCTATCTTCATATGAGAAGCCAATGCCTGAGAAGCAGCTTCTGCCTGTTGGTAAAGTTTATGAACATCATATTGTCCGGAAAGATTTCCACGAACCAGATATACATTCTTCTTTAAAGGCAATTCCCCAGAAACAAGATCGGAGGCATTAGCCGGAAGTTCGAAACAATCAACCGGATCCACACCCATATCACCATTACGGCTCAAACGTTTTCCGGTAGCACCTCCATGTAACCAATGTAAAGTAGCTCCACGAGGCATATCCGTAGCTGAAAAATGCCAGATGGCTCCATCCTTATCAGCCAAAGCCAATACCGTGATACGTAAAACACCTTTTCCCCAGGAATGGTCAGTGAGATAATAGGTTCGCTTTCCTGCCGAGTAACGAGATTCACAATAGTCGGTACAGTCGAGTGGCAATTCGGTTCCATCTGAAAGAACAACCTTAAAACTTATATTCCCCCCACGCCCATTATTATAAAAGGCAAACACCGGACGATCGCTGGTTTCTACACGAAAAGGGCTATGACTACCATACAAAGCACGCGTATAACGATTCTTGCCATTGACACACACAAATTCATCGCCGTCAGGATGATATTGAAGCGTTCTTTTAGCTCCTCGCAGATGCTTATTCAAAGAAATAGATTCTTTAAAATCGCCTATCTGTTTCGCTTCTTTCCTTTGAGCATCCACCGGTATAACCGACAGAATGAACCAACTAGCGATAATGATTTTTACTTTTAAAAGATTATTTTGAAGAGAATGGTTCATATTTTTCATTTTGAGTTATGGTAATGGTTTCAATCCTTCCCAACGCACATTCCATGTTCCGTCTTTCGGGAATCCCGGATTCCTCTCCGTACATCCGTCCCATCCGGCACACATCATGGCAATAGCTGTAAGCAATCCTCCGTTCCCTGGCAAATAAATGCGCAGACGTCCATCTTGATAATTATGTCCGTTAGGCAAATAAGTATTTGTCCGCTTGTCCATCAACAAAGCTCCTACAGCTTTTTCCGGTTCACCCAAACGAGCCGCATTCATGGCCGTCATCGGGTAATCCCATCCCCAGGTCTTTCCCCAGTTCCAGTTATCCCATACCCAATTCAAGGTATTCTTCATATAATCTTCACGAATAAGTTTATTCATCGGAAGAATACCTACCGCACCCAACACAGCCATATGATCGGAAGTATAACGGATGTCCTTATAAGTATCAACAGCAGTTTCAGCAGCCAGATACAGACCTTCATCATTGGCTGCCAATGGCGACAGTTTATCTATCATCTCATCCCATTCCAAATTGCGCGGCTGCCCCATGCGTTCACGCCACTTCTGAGCTATTTGCATGGCAAAATGCCAATAGGAAAGTTCAAAAGGAGGATTTACAGTTTCCGCAGCACGTAAAGTTTCCTGTGCCGGGATGGCACCTTTCAACAGATAGCGCCCTTCCAGTTCATCATACGTAGCAAACGAATACATGAATTTAGCTGTTTCCTGCACCAGATGATTATATTTATCCAGCACCTCTTGAGAAGGATTAGCGCGATAAATCAGTTCTGCCAAATAAATAAAATGTGGCTGTTGCCAAATGAGAAAACTTCCCACCTTGGAAGGAGCCTCAGCTCCAGAAGGGTCGGTCATCTTCATCCAGCGAATGCCATCGAATCCCTGCCTTTTAGCTATCTGACGTGCTACTGGCTCTACAGTTTTATACCATTCCATGGTACGTTCAAGCAAATGACTCCGATTCCAAAGAGCGAATTGAGCCTCATGCCACCAAATCATTTCCAAATGGAATTTTCCAAACCATGAATTATAAGTAAGTCCGGTTTCCTGCGGAGGAGTAGTTCCTGCACTCTGAATGGCTAACAAATATTGGCTGAGCACGACTCTACGTTCCAATTCCTTGGCACGCGGATCTGTACAAGCTGAAAAATCGACAGCTGCACCATCTTTCCAGAATGCGTTCCAATAGTTTTTTGCTTCTTCCTTGACTTGCGCTACCATAATTGGCTGCGTGGCAGAATTTTCACGAGTAAAGGCACAAGTAAAAGCCAGGTTATCATCCTGTGGTGTAAGAACAAAATGATGCTTTGCTTTCTCTTTAAAAACAGCTTTTCCTTCCCAACGCAAAGTTATGTAATACACCGTACTGTCTAACATATGCTTTAACAACACCGAAGCAGTATCTTGAGAAACAAGAAGTGTGGTATGCTTTTCTATGTCTTCCCAGTTACAGGCATCGTCACTATGAGCACCTGTGGGATAAGGAAAACGAAAACAAATCCCGGTATGAGCTTTGGAAGTAATGCTTGCGGCAATCATATCCTGAAATGGATGACACACAGTTTCCACTTTATAATCTTCTCCATTCAACTTAAACCGACTTTCTATTTTTCCATTCCATAACTCCATTTTCTGATGGATATCAGTCACTTGTTCGATAGAAGTACCTTCCTCTACATCAAAACCTACAATGCCTAAATGCATGCGATGCGGATTAACCCGAAACCAGTTTGCGGCATCTTGCCTACGACCTTTTTCTTTAAACTGAGTGGCATAAAGTTCTTTCTTCCCTCTTCCAAAGTCGTACTCCTTTAAAGTTTCTTCTGCCTTGAGCTTATCCGGATTCGCAAAACTATGCCATGCCCACTGACTCTGTGTACCCAAAGGGACTCCCCTTTTATAACAATCGGGGAATGTCTGTAAACCAGTTATATCTACTGTATAAGCAAATTCACCATTTCCTACAGAAAAAGAAGCCAGTGAATCAAAGGCCGTTATAATAGGACTATTTCTTTCCACCAACGCTTCTCGGTCAATGGCCGGCTGTTTTCCGTTTCCGCAAGCTATCAAGAAAGAAAGAGCAGCAATCAATACTAATGTTTTCATAATATTCAATTTTTTATTTACTAAAATAATTATAATCAAGAACAAAAGACGCGGATTCCCACATAAAAATCCGCGCCATTCTCGTCCTCTATTAATTCAATCAACAGATAATTGGAAAATATTTACTTTAGATTCCAATGAATAAAATACCCTGCTTTACCATCAACTACCGCATTAATCTTAGCACGGATAGCTTCCGGATTATCATATTTCGGACAAACACGATCTGCTATAATATTGGGATCATTATAACGGCGTGCCATACGAATCATAGCTGGATAAATCTTTCCTTCTGCAGGAAATTCAAGCATCATCTCATCAAGAATAGCCTCATCATTGGCCCGTGTCTCTCCACGTGTAAATTCACGATTTCCCAAATTAAATGCTCCACGAATACCCAAATCCGGATAACGACGAGTGCCTAATGTAGTGGCACCTGTCCAATCGTCTGTAAAACCATCCCAAGTCACTCCCCCATTTGGAAAGCTTCCATTGACTCCTTGATTAATCAAAGCAGAAGCTTCGGTTACACGTCCTAAATTATTAAGGGCTTCTGCCAACATAAAGTACAGTTCACTACTCCGATAAATATAGATATGCACATCATCTTGATAAGCATAAGTACGCGCTGAACTATTTGAAGGACGGTATTTTTTAACTACATAATTTCCAGCTTTATCTTGTGCAAAATAGCAAGAAGAACGCTTATCTTCTGAAGCGCCTCCCAATGGGTTAAAATCCGGATCAATATAACGTTTCAATCCCACCTCTGACGGAGCCAACAGATATTCATTCGGGGCTTCTGTTCCAAAATGCTTCAACAAACTATTTGTCTGATTTTGCTGATAATTATATAATATAGCAGATACAGTTTCTTGTGGTTGAGGATTAACATTGTCCCAAATTCTACTATATGTACCTGTCAGTTTTACATTATGCATGTATTGTGTTGCATCATTCAGTGTACTAGCAAATTTTGCGTTCATTGTATTCAGAATCACATTCACAGTTTTCTGATAATCTCCATGCCACAAACACAATTCTCCATACAATGCAAAAAACTCTGGTGTCATGTAATCCCAATAACGATATTCACTTTCTCCAACTTCTGTATTTGGGTCAAGCCACTCTTTCCAGGACATAGTGTGTGTTCCATCTATCCCATCAAAGCCCTTGGTTAGCAAATCAAGGCAACCTTCCACAATCTCATCCAGATTCTTTACAGGATAATCTTTCAAATCCTTCATTTCACGAATAGGGTCATCAAACCACACAGCTTCTCCATAAATCTTACCTAAAGTAAGATAAATCCAGGCCTTAACACGGAGGGTACAACTAACCAAAGCCTCATAATGTCCAGACTTAATAGCTGAAGCATTCTTAACTTTATAGTCATAAAGTTTTGACAAATAGTCGTTACATGCAATAATCACATCATAATACCCAGCAGGATCCGCATAAGAATTTCCAGTTAAATCCGTATCATAATTATAAATACCATACAGCTCACCAGAAGCATTCTTTGTTGGCTCCAACAATTCACCACGCGTGTCTGTCAAGTAAATAACCTTATCACCAATGGCTTGTACTTTAGTCATAATACCCATATACCCCGAGTACATTTCACTCTCCTCTGAAATATATTCATCATGATCCAATACATTCTTCGTTTCAACATTGAAGAAATCATCGCACGCACCCAAAAAGAAGGTCATGCTTAAGAGCGCCAATTTCAATATATTCTTTTTCATTTTCTTTAAAAGTTCAAATTTACACCTAATTTAATTGATTTAGGCTGCATCATCTTTGCATAATCAAATCCTTGCATAGCATCACTATAAGAATACGAAAATTCCGGATCCATACCTAAATACTTAGTCAAAGTCAACAAGTTCTCTCCTGTTATGTATAAGGTACCAGAGCGAAACAAATTCAATATTTTCTTATCAAAACTATAACTGAATGTCACATTTTTCATACGCAAAAAAGACGCGTCTTCTATCCAACGATCTGAAAAATCACTATTACCCATTGGATCATTCCATTGCGCACGAGGAATATTTGTTTCTTGCCCCTCTAAAGACCAACGGTTCAAAACAGCCTCACTTTGATTACCAAAAGTTGACAAAGACTCTAAATTCCGTCTTACAGCATTATAAGCCTTGTTTCCCTTTGAATAAGAAAATTCTGCAGACAGGGAAAAAGACTTGTAACTAAACCGTGTAAAAAAGCCTCCAAAATATTTTGGTGAAGCATCTCCCAAAGATACACGGTCTTTGTCATCAATTCTACCATCGTTATTTTGATCTACGAAATGGATATCTCCTGCCTGATAAGACAGACCCTTAGAATTGACCAAATCCACCTCATCTGCTTGCGCCTGGGTAGCAAAGACTCCCAAAGTCTGATAACCATAGAACTGATAAGGAGATTCTCCTACACGAGAAATCAACTTAGCTCCATCGTCATAACTATTCACTAGTTGGGATGTATTGCCTAAAGACTTCACCTCCGATTTATTATAGGCTATATTACCTCCTATAATCCATTCAAAGTCATGTGTACGAACTAAAGATGCCTGCATGGCCAACTCTACACCAGTATTCTTTATCTCTCCACAATTTGCATAATAGCTTAAAGAACCCAATGCAGAAGTATGAGGTACCGCAAAAACTACATCTTTGGATAGACTATTGTAATAATCTAAAGTAAACTCCACATGATTACGTAATAGACTTACATCT
>Glacier_p2__coassemble_1726_pt1 | contig 15641 bp, 12 predicted proteins | sample Glacier_p2__metabat2_low_PE_019 | metagenome-assembled genome bin Glacier_p2 | reverse complement strand
GCCGACCCTCTGCTTGTAAGGCAGATGCTCTGAACCAGCTGAGCTAAACGCCCCTTAGTGGGTTGCTTTTTGAAAGCGGATGCAAAGGTACTACTTATATTGAAATATGCAAATATTTTAGAGCAAAATTATATCTACAAAAAGAAAAAACTTTCGGTAAAAAGACTCTGTGTGCCCTTTAAGGGAACCGCTTTTTTTCTTTTTACCGAAAGTAATTATTTTATATATAATAGGTTATAAGTTTCGTTCTTACCACCTTCTGTCCAGATAAAGTTCGAAAAGAAATCCATCTTCAAAACGTCCGCGAAATATATCATGCCCCACATAATAGTCGTAGATACGCATTTCGTATGGTGAATGCTGATAATAGATATAAAGCACACCTTCGTCTATTTCCCATTCAAATCTTTCTTCACTATAGGGATGTGGGTCGTCTATGTAATAGGTCCGTTCCCATCCTGTTCCATAATAATTGCGATTCCCCGGGCTGAACATGATTTCACTGAACAGGGGCTCTCCATATCTATCGGTGGCACCGAAGTCGCCGAACCAGCTTTTCCCGAATGCACCCGAGAGGTCGTAGCCTATATCATCGTCCGATTCACATGAAGAGAGGGTTGTCAAGCTGATGACAGTAAAAAGAGAGAGTAGATAAAACTTGATTTTTTCCATTTTTAAGAGTATCGATTGATTATGCCAACAAAGGTAAAATAAAAAAAACTAGCATAGCAAAAGAAAACAAAAGAAAAGCGTCCAAATGCGATGAAAATTTCTATCTTTGTTGTATGAATTGTATAAAATGATGAAAATGAAACGCACTTTATTGACAATTAGTATATTGATGCTGACAATGTTGAGCATTGTAGCTCAACCTAAGCTTACGGTGGATAATACAAAATATGACTTTGGAGCCATAATGTGGAAACAGCCGGCTACCGCAAAATTTGTAATCAAGAATCAGGGTAATAAACCTTTGGTGATACATAGAGTGGAAGCTTCGTGTGGTTGTATTGTATCTTCGTGGACAAAAACTCCGGTGCGGCCTAACCAGACAGCCGAAGTAGAGGCCGTTTTCGATGCCCGCATGTTGGGGCATTTTCACAAGTTTATTCGTGTATACTCTAACGCATCGTCAGTTCCGTTCGATCTTTCTATGGTAGGGGTCGTCAGTTCTGAAGTTGTAGATTATTCGCGCAATTATCCTATTCAGATTGGAAGTATTCATTTGAATACAAATGATATAGAATTTGAAGATGCTCATAAAGGCGATAAACCCGTGTTTGAACTTAAGGTAGCCAATGGTTCGTCTAAGGATTATATGCCTGTGTTGATGCATTTGCCATCTTATATTGATGCACAAGCCATTCCTGAAAAACTGGCACCCAAAGAAACCGGCATAATCCGGCTGGTGTTTAACAGCAATAAGGTTCCTTTCTTGGGCATTAACCGTGCATCGGTCTACCTCTCACGTTATCCAGGCGATAAGGTAGGTAAAGATAATCAGTTGAATATGCTTTCAGTTTTGCTTCCCGATTTCTCGAAGTGGACAGCCACCCAACTGGCTTTGGCCCCTTCTATCAAACTTTCGAATCAAGAGCTGGTTTTGCATACTGCTGGCGGTAAAAAAACAATGAAAGGGTATGTAAGGATAACGAATACCGGACGTTCTGATTTGAAGTTACAGGATGTACAAGTGACTAGTCCGGCATTAAACGTGATGTTGAAGAAACAAACTTTGGCTCCAGGCAAGTCGGTGAAAATGCGTATTTCCATTAATTCGGAATATATGCCCGGGCATTTTGAACGTGCCCCACGTGTAATGATGATTACCAACGATCCTAAATATCCCAAAGCAGAGATAAAGGTGGTAATAAAGAAATGAGCAGAAAAATCTTAACCTGAAAAACTTATAGAATTATGGAACATCCCGAAAATGATGCAGCTTATAAAGGACTGGTTGTGAATAAAGGTATCGAACAGCCGGCTACGATAAATCCCTATTTGAAAATGCGTCCGAGGGCGAAGCGTCGTGAACTGACAGTTTCCGATTATGTGGAGGGAATTCTAAAAGGTGATGTGACGGTGTTGAGTCGTGCTGTTACTTTGGTAGAGAGTGTACGTCCGGAACATCAAGTTCTGGCGCAGGAGGTTATTGAAAAGTGTTTGCCCTATTCTGGAAAATCTGTTCGCGTAGGTATAAGCGGAGTTCCTGGAGCAGGAAAGAGTACTTCGATTGATGTATTCGGACTGCATGTATTGGAACAAGGTGGTAAATTGGCCGTGCTTGCCATTGATCCAAGCAGTGAGAGGAGTAAAGGCAGTATTCTAGGTGATAAAACACGCATGGAGAAGCTGTCGGTTCATCCCCGATCGTTTATTCGTCCTAGTCCGTCGGCAGGTTCTTTGGGTGGAGTAGCCCGCAAAACACGAGAAACCATTATCTTGTGCGAGGCAGCCGGCTTTGATAAGATTTTTGTGGAGACTGTAGGAGTGGGACAAAGCGAAACGGCTGTGCACTCCATGGTCGATTTTTTCTTGTTGATTCAGTTGGCTGGCACGGGCGATGAGCTGCAAGGAATTAAGCGTGGTATTATGGAGATGGCTGATGGTATTGTTATAAACAAAGCCGATGGCAATAATTTGGAGAAGGCTAAGTTGGCAGCTTCTCATTTTCGTAATGCTTTGCATCTATTCCCAGCTCCCGAGAGTGGATGGACACCTCAAGTTCTTACCTATTCAGGCTTTTATGGAATCGGAATCGATGCTGTATGGAAAATGATATATGATTATATTGATTTTGTGAAGAAGAACGGATATTTCGACTATCGACGGAATGAACAAGCCAAATATTGGATGTATGAAACAATAAATGAACAGCTTCGCGACAGCTTCTATAATAATCCGAAGATAGAGCGACTTTTGCAGCAAAAAGAGCAGGCGGTACTTACGGGTGGGCTTACTTCTTTTGTTGCGGCGAAACAATTGTTGGATACTTATTTTGAAGATTTGAAGTGAAATAGAAACGTTTTTCTTAAATAATACAAACAATAAAAAAAGAGATTTATGGGAGATGCTGAAGGATGGCATCTCCTTTTTTATAACTCTATAAATTATTAATTTTGCCTGGAATTTTAAAAGTATTATGGGACAATTTAATTGTATTGGTATTTTAACTTCCGGAGGAGATGCTCCCGGAATGAATGCGGCAATCAGAGCTGTGACTCGTGCTGCTATATCAAAAGGTATAAGAGTTAAAGGTATTTATAGAGGATATAAAGGACTGGTAACTGGCGAAATAGAAGAGTTCTTTTCGGATAGTGTGAGTAATATTATCCAACGTGGAGGAACGATTCTGAAAACAGCCCGTTGTAAGGAGTTTATGACTCCGGAAGGCCGTCAAGTGGCATTTGATAATATGCAGAAAGAGGGCATTGAAGCATTGGTTGTTATTGGTGGCGATGGCTCTCTTACAGGTGCACGTATTTTTGCTCAAGAGTTTAATATACCGTGTATTGGGCTTCCGGGAACAATTGATAACGATTTGTTTGGTACAGACACCACAATAGGATATGATACGGCTTTGAATACCATTGTGGATGCTATAGATAAAATTCGTGATACAGCAGCGTCGCACGAACGTCTTTTCTTTGTCGAAGTGATGGGGCGCGATGCCGGATTTCTGGCTTTGAACGGTGCCATAGCATCGGGTGCCGAAGCCGCTATTATTCCCGAATATAATACCGAGGTAGACCAGCTGGAAGAATTTATTCAAACGGGTTTTCGTAAGTCGAAAAACAGCAGTATCGTTTTGGTGGCAGAAAGTAAGAGTAAAGGTGGAGCTCTTTATATAGCAGATCGTATGAAAAACGAGTTTCCGGGTTATGATGTACGTATTTCCATTTTGGGACATTTGCAGCGTGGTGGAAGTCCTACAGCACATGACCGGATTATAGCCAGCCGTATGGGAGCTGCTGCGATTGATGCTCTATTGGAGGACCAGCGTAATGTAATGATAGGTATAGTTCGCGATGAAATCGTTTATGTACCTTTCACTCGTGCTATTAAGAATGACAAGCCTATTAAACCGGAGTTGTTGGAGGTGCTTCGTGAGCTGTGTATCTGATAAAGACTGATTTCAACAGATGTTTTTGTTGTGATGAAATACCTAAGTCAGGAGAGTTTATATCGGGCTTTTTTCCTCTCTCTCCTGGCTTAGGCATGTTTTTATTTTACCTCCTCTATAATGTAAGAAGGATTATTGTCTATTTTCCATCGTGCAACAGTATTTTCGGAGGTAAAGAGTAGCGATTCCTCGTCAAAGGCAATCATAGGTTGTTCCGAAAATTTATATCGTTCGTTGTTTGTAAACGAACGGATAGGGTTGTTGAAGCGACGTGCATGGAAATCCTCCTTGCTTACTTCCATCAGTTGTTTTTTTCCGTTTATTTCTGCCGAAAGCCATATTGTGTTTTTTTGTGTATTTGCTACGGCAGCATAAATTTTGGTTCCTGTTGGGAGTGTTGTCTTTATCGCTGGAGTCTGGTTTTTTAATGCTCTTATTTCTTTTAAAGGATAAGCGTATATTACTTCCGCCTTATAGATGAAAGCATATAGCGAATCTCCCACTATTTCCATGTCGTAGGAAGCATTGAGGGGCTCGAGAGAGCTGTTTATAAAATAATTTTTTGTGTCAAGACGGGCAAAAACTGTATTGTTGTTAGTTTGATTTGTTGAGATGGTACTGCGTTCAAATACACGGATGTTTTGTTCCTTTGAATCGCGTACAAATACAAAGTCCTCATTTGCTGCCACGCAGCCGGATTTGGATACGTTTCCATTATAGCTGCTGCCTGTACCCAAGCGAGTGAGGTAGGTCCCGTTTTCTTTATCGAATATTTGAATAGCGCACATCTCTCCGGTAGCCACAAAGACTTGTTTGCCACTGACGTAAACATCATGCGCCTGTGTATGCCCACCATGTTCCAGGCTGTGCTTGTATGCCATTGTCCTGACATCGAACACATCAACGCTTTTTCCTTTGTAATTGGCTACATAAAGATTCTCTCCATCCAGAAACAGATTGAAAGCCTTGAATCCTTTTCCGTTTATCAGATTTTCTGCACTGCAAGTCATTCTGTCTGTCAGAAACCAGTTGTTTATCACTCCGACAGTATCCAGTTTTGATTCCACATATCGGTCTTCCCACACATCTTTATATTCTGTATCTTCACACGAGATAAAGGATACAAGCAGTAGTAAGGCTGCACAATATTTAAAGGTCGATATCATTGGGTCTATTCTTTTTTTCATTATTCAGTCAACGGGTTTTTCTTAAAATACTTCACTAATGTACTATTGTTATAGTATCCTTGAATTTTGTTATTCAATTTGACATCATCCAGGAACTCTTCTCTAATACCTATATTGTCACGATACTCTTTATATGCAGGATTGGTAAAATCCAGCATATGTCTGTCTAGGTAGGGCAGTTTTCCTTCCCGGCTCAGCCATAGGTGGAGTTGCCATATAAACTCGGTCCATCCCACTCCGTTTTGCGCATAAGTCAGGTTACTCGAATGGCTGTAGTTCATGCAGTGCATAAATTCATGTCCGATGGCTTCCCATCCGCTATACGAAGCATAATGTCCATAGAAGTTATATGCTGCGATTCCCAAAGTACTTCCGCCACCAAGTCCGGAAACTTTATCATCATTACGTCCGAGGTTGAATTTATGTGGCTTTTTGAATTCGTTCTGTTTGGTAAGATAATCTTCGGCAGTAAACGTTCTTTTTTCATTGTCGAAAAGGTCTCCCCCAAACACCTTATTGAAATTGGCCATTACATGCTTATACTCGGGAGTGGTCATCATATAGGCATAATTAGTAAGAATCACAATCCATTCTCTGGCAAAGATAGGTCGCATTTCACGCCAGTTATGGTAGGTGTTTTCGTCTTTCCAGTCGAAGTTCGAGAAACATAAAGTCCACTGTGCATCGATTTGCTGTAGCATTTTCAGATGGGCATCTTGGCTGACCAGTCGGGGTGTCATGCATTGCATGTCCAGATACCGGTGTTCGAAGCTGATGTATTGTCCGTCGGGTTTCTTGTAAAGGATTCGTTTTCCTATAAAAGACGGCTTGAATTCAAACTGCGAGAATCCCGGAATGGAATCCATATAGGCAATCGGTAGGTAAAGATCAAAATCGGAGAGGTAAATTTCCAAGGTTACATCATAAACTGTTTTGGCCGAATAGCTGGTTATACGGATGGAATCTTCCGATTCGGTTGCTCGGATTTGAATGAGTTCATCCATGCGGAATGAGTATTTCTTGTTGTCGGTGATTGAGGCCGAAGATTCGTCCAAGCGAAAAATGCGACGGTTACATGCAGCAGGTAGTTTTTCGAAAGTTACCGTGTCCATGCAGAAATTGGTTTGGACAGGTACCTCAATTTCGTTGTAATGTAGATTTTCTTTGATAACGGTATCAGTACAACTATACCATAAAAAGCTCATAAGAAGGAGCGTGGGGATGAGATTGGTAAATCCTTTCCCGCGATTCTTGTTTTTTGGGCTCATACTAAGTTAGACTTCTATTCAATTTATAATAAAAAACTTTCTGCGTGTAAATTCTTTTCTTTTGTAAATATTAGGGAGAAAAGAGCCGCAAAGATAGAATAAAATTTCTTATTTGCTTGTTAATAATGTCAAATGAATACAAAAGAATATCAGCTGTTTGAGGGAGTATATTTATGCAGAATGTCCGTTTAAGTCATTTTCCCAGAGGAATAGAGGGCTTTTCTTTGGGTTGTCTGAGCACGTTTCGCGGGCGATATACCTAAGTGTTAATTAAGGGTGATTTGCATCAAAAACTTTTCCGTTTTCTGAAATGTGTGATTAATTTACTATAAAGTGCCGATTGGGAGTTTTAAACGACTGCGTTTCTTATGATGTAAGAACTGCAGTTCTTCAAGTGTAATAACCGCAGTTCTTGCATGGTAAGAATCACAGTTCTTACATCATAAGAACTGCAGTTCTTGGAAACAGGCACTTTGAAAATGTGATATTTTGAAATATAAAAAGAATGAATGCTGACAAAATGCTGCTTTTATTTGAAAAATAAAAGCGTAATGATTAAAATTAAAAAGGCGAATTTTAGTCGGATTATCAAGGTTCAAGATGTTGAAGTAATCTTTTTTCTTAATGTATGTTTGTTCCGCAGATTTCTAATTTTAATAGGTGTCAAATATAAATTCAGGAGCAGATGGACGTAGACCCATTTTTTAGCCCTTCTATGCCACTTTTTCTTGTTTATGAGGAATATCCCTTCGCAGGTATTAAATAATTTTCGGGTGTGTATATTTATAAAAAAGATTGCATAATTATGTAGGTTGATAAAATGTTGTAATCGTGTGTTGGATGGTTACATAATCTTTGGATTTTGGGCATATCAAGAACAGTCTTTGAAACTTATCAAAAACTGTTCTTGATATGTTATTGGGGGGTACATCCGTTTTCAATTGTTGGATGTTTTTCTTTTCTTGCCAAACTCCGGGTCTATTTTCAGCAAGGCAGTAGCTCCAAAAGTAGCCAGGCAGCACACCATTACCCAAATGAAGAAGTGGCGGTAGCCTAGTAATTCCTGCAGCTCTCCGGCAATCATTCCTGGCAGCATCATTCCCAACGCCATGAAGGCTGTACAGATAGCATAGTGTGCCGTTTGATGCGAGCCTTGAGAATAGTAAATGAGGTAGAGCATATAAGCAGTAAATCCAAATCCGTAACCTAGTTGTTCAATAAAGATACAGGAGCCGATAATCCACATATTTCCGGTTTGAAAATAGCTCAGATACACATAGACAATATCCGGCAGAGAAATCGCCCATACCATCCACCATAGCCATCGTTTCAGTCCACCTTGTGCAGCCACCAGTCCGCCGGCAATACCTCCCAGTGTCAGTCCGATAATGCCCACGGTTCCTTGTACAAATCCAACTTCTTCGGTGCTCAATCCCAGTCCGCCACTTTCTACGGAATCGATAAGAAACAAGTTGGCCATTTTGGCCAGTTGTGCTTCCGGCAGGCGATAAAGCAACATGAAGAGAATGGCAGCCCATGCTTGTTTTTTGTGAAAAAACGAAAGGAACGTAGCAAAGAACTCATTCAGAATATTTTTATGGCTAACCTCTTTGGAAGGGCGGTCGGAGTCGGGGTGTGGCAGGCACCATGTGTGGTAAAGAAATGCAGCAAGAAACAGTCCGGCAAAGATAAAGAACGTGATACTCCAGGCATAAGGAATTCGGCCGGTTGTTCGTTCCAGATATCCGGCAAGCATGATGAGAACTCCTTGTCCGGTAATCGTAGCCGCACGGTAGAAAGTGCTTCGGATACCCACATACATCGACTGTTCGTGCGGTGTGAGTGCCAGCATATAGAATCCGTCGGCTGCAATGTCGTGTGTAGCCGAGCTGAAAGCCATGAGCCAGAAGAGGGCCAGTGTGGCCTGGAAGAAATAATCCATGGGTATGGTGAAAGCCACTCCTGCCAGTCCGGCACCGATGAGGAGTTGCATGGAAGTCACCCACCAGCGTTTGGTTTTGAGCAGGTCAATGAACGGGCTACAAAACGGTTTTATAACCCAGGGCAGATAGAGCCAGCTGGTGTAGAGTGCGATATCGGCATTGGAGATTCCCAATCGTTTGTACATCATTACCGAAACAGTCATGACAGCGATGTAGGGGAGTGCTTCGGCAAAATAGAGTGTGGGTATCCAGGCCCACGGTGTTATATCTTTTTTCATCTTTAATACAGGGTTTCTATGCTTGCTCCACGGTAGTAGTGAAGCAGAATTTCGCGGTAAGTATATCCTTGTTCTCCCATGACGGCCGCTCCTATTTGGCACAGACCAACTCCGTGTCCCCATCCGGCTCCGGTAAGAGTGAAAGTTTCGGGTATGCCATTTACCGTTCTGCCTTTATCTACAACAAAAGCCGAGCTGAGCAGGTGTGAGGTTGATAGAACCCGACGTATTTCCAGTTCTTTTCCAATGATTAAGCTGCGCAGGGTACCAATGATTTTCAAGAGCATGATTCTGCCCGATGGACCACGTTTCACCGGAACAAGGTCGACAACATGTCCGAAATCGATACCGGAGCGTTCATGCAGTAGGGTAGCCAGTTCCTCTTGTTGGTAATGCACTTTCCATCGATAGAAATCGGCTGTTTCCCGGTCGTAGTAGTTCAGTATGCTTTCTAAAATACGGTTGTCGTCTGTGTGGCAGAAAGCATTGGGGGTGGAACGAATCCAGCGGTTGGCGTTCTCTTCATGTGTAAGGTCCGGCAGAAGTTCTTCTTCAGCATCGCGCACCGGCATCAGGTAAGGATAGTCGGTATTTTCCCAGCAGGTCGAGAATTGTTCGCTCACTCCACCACAGCATTTTGAGAAGCGTGCATCGCAGATGCTTTCTCCGCTCATCAGCACCTGTCCTCTCGTTTCTTTGATGGCTTGTGCTATGGCCGGGTCGGTTGCTCGGGTAATTCCCTGGTAGCGTTGGCAATGGTCGTCGGCACATACGTCAAACAACGTGTGGTCTTCGCGGTCGTACCAGCGGATGTATTCTTGTTCGTTGCAGACGGCATGAGTCGTTGGCTTGTACGGTTGGTTTTGCCGGTGTTGCCTTTTTTTCATCTGTGCCAGCAGCCAGCTTCGTGATATAACGGCATGTGCTTTCAGAAATTCCACCGGCGAGGTGGCTTTCATTTCCGAAGAGATGACACTCGTCAGATAACTTTCCACCGGGAGTATATTGAGAACCCGCACCTGTCCGTTTTCCACAATGAATTTCAATGTGCCGTTAAAGCATTGGGTCTCTTTTCGTTCCCAATGAAACTCAATGCCGATTGTTACATCTTGTATGGAGAATGAGCTGAAGTCATTTTGTGGTGTAAATATCAGTTCCGGCAATATATATCCGTTCCACAGAAGTGAATCTCCGGTGCAGCATATTTCGTTTTCGCCTTGAATCACGGTGTTTTCGAACAGAAAATTTCCGTGCAGGGTGAAACGGATATATTGGGCGCGTGTGATGCCTACGGTAACATTAGGTGTTGTCATAATTCTGTTTTGATACGTTGAACCAGAAGTTGCATGTCTGTGTGGCTGATACCTACTTCGGCCAGAATGCCGGCTGTTTCGGGAGCTGTCAGTGCAGCAAAATCTTCGGCACGCGGGGTGATGACGAATCCTCCCATATCCAATGCACCCGGGCTGACCATACGCTGTTCTGTTTCATTGGCAGTATAGCATTGAGGTCGGTGTTTGCTGCGCGGAATAATCACCACGGTAGTCTGACTCCGTTCGGCTTCATGCCAGGCCAGCAGGTTCATACCCGGTTCGGGTTCCTCTTTTCGGCAGGGGAGCATTCGGCAGATGTTCTTAAACAGTTTGTCGGCCAGGCGAAGAGTATCATCTTCCCATCCGTTTATTCTCATCACCAGACAAGGGCAGAAGTAGTTTTCTGTAATGAATAATTTGATATTATACAAGGAATGGAATGCTTCCGGTTTCATCCAGCGAAGAAGTTGGTGCTCAAGTGGAATCACTCCTCGGCTTCCGGCTTGAAAATGCAGGTGGTCGGGGGCTGAAGCGCCACATCGAGGTCCGTTATAGAACACCGTGAGGTCATTCAAGCTATGTGCCATGTGAAGTAGTTGGATGAAATGTCCTTCAATGCGTTGCGGCAGATGGTCGCGGTGCGTTAAGGTAAAGTGCTTGGATAGAATGGGATAGGGATTTACCAGCAATTCGTAGTAACCGAAGCAAGACAAGTGCCGTTGTTCTTTCGGGCGGTTTTTAGAGCACAGGAAACACGGTCGTTCTGCCACGCTTTTCTGGTCGATGCGTGCTCCGGTAGAGAGGATACGTGCCGGATTGTGTTGCAAGATAATTCCGTTTTCCAATATTTTCTGTTCGCTGTGTTCCAATTGTATGTAGCGTTTCTGCGTCTCGTTCCATTCTTCCAGCTGTAGTTTGAAATACCCGTCGGTTTCCTCCGGTGTCGGCAGATGTCCCCATCGGGAACGGTTATGTCGGATACGTGCTTCCAGTTCCAGAGTGCGCAACCGGTCTTTATAAAGGTTATTGGTATTGGTGCGTTCTATGCTGAGGGCGGCATCGGAATTTCCTTCCCATCGTCGGCACAGATAAACAACCTCGTAGATACGTCCGATGCGATAACGGCGCGAAATGGCCAATCCGGCAGCATAGTCTTCGCCATAGCTGGTGTTGGGTAGTAGCATCTGTCGCAGCACCGGGGTGTAGAAAGCGCGTGGAGCACCCAACCCATTGATGCGCAGAGCGTTGTTTCGTCCGTTGTGCGGAGTCCATTCCTTATGGTCTATAATGCCCGGAGGCAGTGTCTCAAGGGCGAAGTTTGTCATGCGGTAGGTGCCTATCACCATGGCACAGTTTTGTGCATAGAAGGCATCAACCATGGTTTGCAGTGTATGTTCGCTGCTGTAAAGGTCGTCGCTATCGAGCTGTATGGCAAATTTTCCGCATGCAGGATGGAGAATCCCGGCATTCCAACATCCGCCTATGCCCAGGTCGTTCCGTTCGGGAATCAGATGAACGATGCGTGGGTCGTCGGCATATTGCCGGATGATTTCAGAGGTTCCATCGGTTGAATGATTGTCGATGATAATCAGATTAAAGCGGAAAGAAGTCTGTTGCTGTAGAACCGATTGGATGGCGTCTTCAATGGTGCGCACGCGGTTGAACACAGGAATGATGACGGATGCTTCGGTTTCGAAAACACCAGCATTCAAGTCAATATCTTCAAAGTCGTTCGGATAAAGATATCCTCCTGTTTCCTTAAGATGTTCCGTACAAACCTTTTCCATTTCCACTTGCACGGCCCGGTTTCGTGGATTTACGTAGTCGAACTGTTTTTCTCCGGACAAGCGGTGGTCCAGTTCGGTTTCAGTGTAAAGAAACTCATTGATGTGGATAATGCCATGTAAATGTCGGGCAGTCAGTTTCAGACGGAAGTAATACAAGGCAGCGGCTTCCAGTTCCGGAGCATGTTCCATGTAGTGTGCCAGACACTTGCTTTCAATAAGCAGCACAGAGCCGAAATCAAAATCATCACGCAGACTACCTTTTTGATAGTCTATTACCGGGCAGTATGTCCGGGTTCCATCTTTTTTTATCAGGTAATGGTCGGCATACACCCAAGAGGCTTCGGTTTGGCGGGCTATTTGGAAAAAACGTTCCAGAGCATGAAAACCCAGTTTCAGTGGGGTACCCTTGGTGTAGAGTAACAAGTATTTGAAATCCTGTGCCGCACGGGCAATGGCTTGAAGTCCGCGTGTGGAGAAAAGTGAATCAGAACAAAGGAAGGAACAACCTTCGGGAGCTTCTTCATCGGGTATCCTGTCGGTAAGCAGGAACACATGTCCAGTGAGTTCACTTTGTTGTAGTTCTTGAATAGACAGTGCTGTCATCTCCCTGTCGATATAAGGGAGAAAGCAACAAATGGAGTGTTTCATTCGGTCAGAATCTTTTTATTTTAGCTATAAAGTGATGCAAATATAACCATTATCGATATTTTTTCTGTTACCTTTGCCTGTATAAATTACTTGATACGGAAGAAATGGAGAACGTGAAACAGACACTCTTGGGAATGACATTGCAGGAGCTTCAGGCTGTGGTGAACGAGTTGGGGATGCCGAAATTCGCCGCCAAGCAGATAGCTGGATGGATTTATGAAAAGAAGATAAATTCAATTGACGAAATGACCAACCTCTCGTTGAAACACCGCGAACAATTGAAAGAGCACTACGAAGTGGGGGCATCGGCTCCGGTGGAGGCTATGCGTTCGGTGGATGGAACAGTGAAGTATCTGTTCCGTACCCAAACCGGTAATTACATCGAGTCGGTTTATATCCCCGATGAAGACCGGGCCACCTTGTGTGTGTCGTCGCAGGTGGGATGCAAGATGCACTGCAAGTTCTGCATGACGGGAAAGCAAGGGTTCACAGCGTCGTTGACGGTGAATCAGATTCTGAATCAGATTTATTCCATTCCGGAACGCGATACGTTGACCAATGTGGTGTTTATGGGAATGGGGGAGCCGTTTGATAATCTGGATGCTGTGTTGAAGGCATTGGAGATTCTGACATCCGATTACGGATACAAGTGGAGCCCGAAGCGCATTACGGTGTCTACAGTGGGATTGCGTAAAGGCTTGCAGCGTTTCATTGAGGAAAGCGATTGTCACCTGGCCATCAGTCTGCATTCGCCTGTTCCCGAGCAACGGAGTTCTTTGATGCCTGCCGAGCGGGCCTATTCCATCGTCGAGATGGTAGATTTGCTTCACAACTACGATTTCAGCAAGCAGCGTCGTTTGTCTTTTGAATATATCATGTTTAAAGAAGTGAACGATTCTCCGGTCTATGCCAAGGAACTGGTTCGTCTGTTGCGAGGGTTGGATTGTCGAATCAATCTGATACGCTTTCATTCCATCCCGAATGTCAATCTGGAAGGTAGTAGCATGAATACTATGATAGCTTTTCGTGATTATCTGACAGAGCACGGTGTGTTCACAACCATTCGGGCTTCGCGTGGAGAAGATATATTTGCAGCGTGTGGCATGCTTTCCACTGCCAAACAGCAGCACATTGACATTGACAAGAAATAGAATTAATTTAAAAAAGACAATATAATGGAACGAAACAAGATAAGAGTGGGTATTACCCAGGGTGATATCAACGGAGTGGGATACGAGGTTATCTTCAAGACTTTTTCCGACCCTACCATGCTGGAGCTTTGCACCCCTATTATATACGGTTCGCCCAAGGTGGCGGCCTATCACCGCAAGGCGATGAATCTTCAGGCCAATTTCAGTATTGTGAATTCGGCTTCGGAAGCAAGTCATGGAAAACTGAGCGTGGTGAACTGTGCCGATGATGAAGTGAAAGTGGAGTTTGCCAAGCCGTCGGAAGATGCCGGAAAAGCTGCTTTCGATGCGTTGGAACGCGCTTTGGCCGAATATCGTGCCGGATTGATAGATGTGCTGGTAACTGCACCGATAAACAAACACACCATTCAGTCGGACAAATTTCATTTTCCCGGGCATACTGAGTATATTCAGGAACGTGTTGGACAAGGGAACCAGGCATTGATGATTTTGTTGAAAGACGATTTCCGGGTGGCTCTTGTTACCGGACATATTCCCGTGAAAGATATAGCTTCTTCTCTTACCAAGGAACTGATTGAAGAAAAACTTACGATTTTCAACCAATCGTTGAAAGTGGATTTCAATATAGACTGTCCGCGTATTGCAGTATTGGCTTTGAATCCTCATGCCGGTGATAATGGGCTGTTGGGTAAGGAGGAACAGGAAGTGATTGTTCCGGCTATGGAAGAGATGAATGCCCGGGGTGTACGCTGTTTCGGACCTTATCCGGCAGATGGATTCATGGGGTCCGACCAAATTGTTCATTTTGATGGTGTGCTGGCCATGTATCATGATCAGGGATTGGCTCCGTTCAAGGCTTTGGCTATGGACGAGGGAGTGAACTATACTGCCGGTTTGCCATTGGTCCGTACTTCGCCCGACCACGGTACGGCCTATGATATAGCAGGTAAAGGTGTCGCTTCGGAAGCTTCGTTCCGTCATGCGGTATATACAGCGATAGATGTGTTCCGTAACCGTCAGCAGGATAAGGAAATACGTGTAAATCCGCTCCGCAAGCAGTATTATGACAAACGTGACGACAGCGATAAGCTGAAGCTCGATTCGGTGGAAGAGGATACACTGTGATGGTTGAAAGAAGATAAGCGGATGTTGTCCGTACCCAAAGGGGGATACCGGAAAAGGTTTTCTTTCCGGCATCCCCCCTTTTATATCCTTGTTATTAACTGTTTTAGCAGCAGACTTCACACCTGTTAAGATGAATGTCAATCATATACCAGTCTGACCTGCTTTCCTGAAGCCCCTTACCCATGAAGTTGCACGAAACCATCTTTTCCTCATAAGAGTGTAGGTAATCCACCAGGTTCTTGCAGCTCATCTGCACCACACAGTTGTTGATGTAGACAGATGACACTTGATGCTATAAGCAAACTGTCTGTGAGTGTCTGGGTGTTCTTCTTAACGGTACATTATGCTAAAAACTGCCAAAATAGCAGTCCTCTTAATAAACTTATTCGTACTTTTGTACGATAACTTAGAAGTAGCAATATGGTAACATCCGAGATTCAACAGGTAAAACTGAAATTTGGCATCATTGGTAATTCCGAAGGGTTGAACCGGGCAATAGATATCGCCATTCAAGTGGCACCCACAGACCTCTCTGTACTGATAACCGGAGAAAGCGGAGTTGGTAAGGAACATTTTCCGAAAATCATTCATCAGAACAGCAGCCGCAAGCACGGACAATATATAGCTGTGAATTGCGGAGCTATCCCCGAAGGAACGATTGATTCCGAACTGTTCGGGCATGAAAAAGGAGCTTTTACCGGAGCTATCGGTGAACGGAAAGGCTACTTTGGCGAAGCCAACGGCGGAACCATTTTTTTGGACGAAGTGGGCGAACTTCCTCTTTCCACCCAGGCACGTCTGTTGCGTGTGTTGGAGAG
>Glacier_p2__coassemble_1660_pt1 | contig 16560 bp, 10 predicted proteins | sample Glacier_p2__metabat2_low_PE_019 | metagenome-assembled genome bin Glacier_p2 | reverse complement strand
ATAACCAATCTGGACCTCTTCGAATCCTATGGCGAAGACATTAGCAAAGCCCCTCAAGGCTCTGTGGCCGATCAAATTACCTTCGAAGGAAATTCTTATGAAGAATATAACTTTACCCCGAATATAACGGGTGATTTCAAGAAGTATTTCGGAACGGAAACACGCAAAGTAACTTTCAAGGAAGAGGGCAACAAAATATTCCAAGAGGAATTCGGAAAGAATGTCAAAGTATCTATACTGGAATTCCCGGGAGTAAACGTGAACTTCTCTACCCAATACACCGATATTCGCCCCGCTTTAGTCGGTTTCCGACTGGTGGAAGTAGACGGCAAAGAAATGCTGGAATGCACGCTGGACGACTTTGAACCGAAGGGAGCCGACGAATTCGGAGCCATGATTTACGATTTCATGGGAACCATGGTCGATGCTCCCCTCCGCATCCTCTTCAGCAGAGTAAAATAATACCATACGACGCATACTGACAAAACGCTCTCCGGACGAAAAATATTGTCCGGAGAGCGTTTTGTTTTCTCGGCACACACCCTTAATGGGAAAAATGTATCCCTTTAATGGGAAAAATGCATCGTCCTAAGAGCCTGTACCACAAAACTTGTTCCCCTAAGAATGGGTATCGGACACACCTCTCGCCCTACCAAACCGAACATTACACAGAAAACACTTCCTTTTCAAGGAAATAATCTGTATTTTTGTTCACTTTTCATTTTTTTGTACAACTATTAAATTCCAAAAAACATGTCATTCTTAAGAGTTCTTCTATCCATTCTGTTCCCTCCCTTAGCCGTCATCGATCAAGGTTGCGGTTCCATACTTATCGTGCTTCTGCTCACCTGTTGCGGATGGGTGCCGGGCGTAATCGGTGCACTCGTGATATTGAACAAAGCCACCAACGGAGGCAAGTCATGAAACAAAAGCCATGAACAGCGAGCAGGACAAACTATACATAGAACAACTGAAACTAGGTAACGAAGCAGCTTTAAAAAAACTCTTCGATGCCTATTATATGCCTCTATGCCTCTACGCCATGCAGATAACAGACTCGCTGGAAGTGGCCGAAGACCTGGCACAAGAAGTGTTCATCTCTTTTTGGGAACGAAAAGCCTTCCATCTGCTCACATCGGACATAAAACACTACTTGTTTGCCGCCATACGCAATCTCTCGCTCAACTACATGAAGCGCGAACGTCCTTATGCCCTGCAAGATATGGGAGAAGCCATCCACACCTCGGAATACTGCCGGATAATAGAAAACGACAGTATGACACCCGACGATGAAGCCATCCGTCTGAAACAAAAACTGAACAAGGCTCTGAAGGAACTCACTCCACAGGAACACAACGTGTTGCGTGCCATTATATTCGAAAACAAAAAATACAAAGAAGTGGCCGAGGAACTGCAAATATCCATAAACTCAGTCAAGACCCTTTGGGCAAGAGCCTTGAAAAAACTCCGGTCGCAATCGCTCCTTCTCACACTCATCAGTCTGTATTATTAAAAAATACTCTTTTTTTTGTCACCCGAAAAAAAGCTTCGTGTTACTTTATTATAAAACCCGATATAATAAAGACATGAACCACAAAGAACTGCTCGACATACTACAAAAATATAAGGAAAACCGCTTGTCGGCCGAAGAACACAGACAGTTGGAAAGCTGGATGAACGAATCGGAATCCAACAGGTTGCTAGCAGAAAATTTCATAAAGCTGTACAAGCTGAACAACCAATGCCAGGCAATACATAAAATAAATACAGAACAAGCCTGGAAGAATTACTGCCAGAAACGGAAAAACAGACAGCTGCGCAAACTGGTTATCCGCTTTTCGGCTGCTGCCTGCCTGCTCATCCTCATCGGAACAGGACTCTATTTCCTGCCACAAGCATTCCAAAAGATTGAACAACATCAGCCGGTAGCCGCTTTACCAAACACACCGGGCCGAATCACACTCACCTTGGATACCGGCGAGACCATCGAAATGAACGACAGCACACTGAACATGAACGAACATCTGCTGACCGAAACAGAATCATCTGCCTCCGATAAAACTCCTGCCCAGGAAACCAGACTGAATGTAATAAATGTTCCTCTCGGAGAAAAATTCTCGCTAACTCTGGCCGATGGTACAAAAGTATGGCTCAATTCCGACACTCAACTCCGCTTTCCTTCCACTTTCACCGACAAGCGTTTTGTGGAATTGAGAGGAGAAGCTTTTTTTGATGTGGCCAAAAATGGGAATCCATTCAATGTAGTGGCCGATGGAGTGAAAGTGCATGTATTAGGAACTCGGTTCAACGTATCAGTTCGGCACGACAGTCCTTCACAAATTACACTAGTACAAGGAGGTGTGGAAGTGTCGAACGGAAAACAGAACGTGATTCTCAAACCAGGACAGCAAGCCGAACTCACAGCCGAAGCCCCCATTACCGTACGTCAAGTGAACACCGAATGCTACACGGCCTGGATTTCCGGTATTTTCAACTTCGACAACCTCCCACTCACGGAAATAACCGCTTTGCTAGAACGCTGGCACGGCATCTGCATAGACATTGCCGAACCTTCGCTGCGTTCCTTGCGACTGTCGGGAACTCTGCTTCAGGAACACACCCCGGAATATACTTTCGAACTGCTGAAAAAAGCATCCGGCATTCGCTTCGAGAAACAAAGCCGAAATAAATACATCTTACGACACTAATTTTATCAATCATATTAAATTATAGAGCTATGAGAAAACCAGTAAAAAGTAAAATGCACTTCAAAGGAATGATGCTGTTTGCATTATGCTGTCTGGCTCCCATGAGCCATGCCGAAGCCTTGAATCTGAACGAGGCCAAACAGGTGACCATTCAAGACACAAGCATCACCGTAAAAGAAGCATTGGAACAAGTCAAACTGCAAAGTGGAATATGCCTACTTTACCAAGAATCTGTGATAGACAAGAAAATCCGGTTAAACCTGGACCTTTCGAACGCAAAGTTTACGGAAGCCATGGACCTCATCTGCCAAAAAGCCGGACTGGCATATGAAGTAACCGACAAACATGTCATCATCACCAAAGCCGAAACCAAACAGAATGATGCCAAACATAGAACCATTTCCGGAGTAGTGCTGGATGCCAGCGGACTGCCACTCATCGGAGCCAGTGTTCGCGCCATAGGCTCAACCGTAGGTGCCGCCACCGATTATGAAGGACGCTTCTCGCTACGCATCCCGACCGCTGTAAAAGAGCTCTCCATCTCCTTCATCGGCATGAAAACCCAAACTGTAAAAATCGACAACCGAAACCAGCTGAAAATTGTTCTGCAAGAAGACGGTAACCAAATGGACGAAGTCATCGTTACCGGATATCAGACCATATCGAAAGAACGTGCTACAGGCTCATTCGGTATCATCAATGCCGAACAGATGGAAGCCAAACTACAATCTGATTTAAAATCGGTGCTCGAAGGACAAGCTGCCGGTGTGGTACTCGATAAAGATGGGAACATCGAAATTCGCGGTGTGTCCACCTTCTCGGCCGAAAAAACCCCGTTAATTGTAGTAGACGGCTATCCTTCGGAAATCACACTGGACGATCTCAACCCCGATAATATCGAAAGCATCACCGTGCTCAAGGATGGTGTAGCTGCCTCCATATACGGTTCTCGCTCGGCCAATGGTGTGATTGTGGTCACTACCAAAAGCGGAGAAATAGGTAAACCTCGCGTTTCGTACAAAGGAGTATTCAGTATCGTTTCAAAACCCGATTTGGACGACTTGCACAAGGCCTCAACTTCGGATTATATCGATGCCGAAATAGACTTGTTCAACCAAAATCCGTCCAGCCCCGACCCAATGAGCAAGTTCCCCATGGGTAAAGTAACTTATCTGTTGATGAAAGCGCGCGACGGTGTCATCACACAAGACCAAGCCATGAAGGAGATAGATATGTTGCGCGGTGTGAATAGCTTGAAACAAGTGGAAAAGCACTTGATGCGAAACAAACTGAGCCACCAACACAACATCTCGCTGTCGGGAGGTTCGGAAACCAATCGATACAACATGGCTCTCAACCTTTACGATGCCCGAGAAAACTTCAAAGGCAGCGGAGAAAGTCGCATGATTCTCGATTTGAAGAACGAATGGAAACCTTTCAAATTCCTCACCGTGGGTGCTTCGGCCAATATCAACTACAACAAGAGCAAAGCTCCCACCATGCAGCCCAACGAATTCTGGAATTGGTATAACACCACTTATTTCAAACCCTATACCAACTTCGTGGATGAACACGGACATAGTACCGATATCTGGGGTGTGCCCGAATATAAAATTAACAAATACGAATCCATGAACGGAATGAAAGACTGGAGCTACAACCCATTCAAGGACTTGGAAGAAGATTACACACGCACAACTAACTTCAATGTGATTCTTACAGGATTCCTTCGTGCCGAACTGCTGAAAGGACTTGACTTTGAGATTGGTGGGAACTGGCAACGCGGAAACTCCCAATACAAACAGATACGAAGCGAAAATGCCTTTGCTGTACGAACCACCTACAACGACGCCACTTCGGTGTCCAACCCTGCCGAGCACTATTTCCCCGACGGTGCCCTCATCAACGAACAACGAAACATCAGCACCAGCTGGACTGTACGCACACAACTCAATTTCCGTCACGACTTCGATGGAACCAAACATCGTGTAACAGCACTCGTAGGTAATGAAATACGCCGACAGACCTACGACTTCAATACACTTGCTTCGCGTGCCGGATACAACTCTACTGCCGGTTCATTCATCCCTGTTAATATCAAAGACTATAATGGAGGAAAATACAATTCCGATATGCTCATGCAAGGCACACGCATGATCAACAGTCTGGAACAAGGAAGCTATTCCTATCGCGACAACCGCTTCGTATCCTGGTACGGAAACGGTTCATATGAATATGACAACCGTTTCATCTTGAGCGGAAGTGTCCGTCTGGACTTGACAAACTTTTTCGGAACCGATTCCAAATACCGATATAAACCCTTGTGGTCCATCGGAGGAACCTGGAAAATTGCAAACGAAAAGTTTTTCAATATTCCTTGGATCGACCGGTTAAACTTACGTGCATCCTATGGTATTAACGGTAACATCTCATTAAACGAAGGTCCGTTCCTCATCTTGAAAGCCGGAAACTATAACGAAACTACCGGAGGTGTGTCCTATGGGGTAGCTTCCCCTCCCAACAACCAGCTACGTTGGGAAAAAACTCAATCAACAAACGTCGGACTGGACTTTTCTTTCTTGAACAGCCGTTTGAACTTAAGTGTGGACTATTACAACAAACGAAGTACCGACCTGCTGGCCAAGGATGCCATTGACCCAACTACCGGATTCACCTCGCTGACCAAAAATATCGGAGCCATTACCAACAATGGTATTGAAGCTACCATTGATGCCACACCTATCAAAAACAAACGTTTCATGTGGAACATCGTTTACAACATGGCCTACAACCATAACAAGGTAAAGACTTATAACATGAACCGAAACTACACCAACCAATACACCGACCATCCGTCTATGGTGGCTGGATATCCGGCAGACGGATTATGGGGCTACCGGTTTGCAGGTCTGGACAACTTGGGTGAAGTGCAAGTGTATAATGCCAAAGGAGAGATTATCAAACCGGCAAATGCCACTATCGATGACCTTTTCTATCAAGGAAGCGTACGCCCGAAAGTGGATATGTCATTAACTAACCGTTTCCGCTACGAAGACTGGGAATTATCTTTCATGTTTATCGCCAAATTAGGACATAAATACCGCAAGGATGCTTTCTTTGGTTCGAACCTGCAAAACCGCCATGTAGGCGAACGATGGCGTCAACCGGGCGACGAGGAACACACCATCTATCCGGTACTGAAATCCTGGAACATGGATATGTTCTACTTCCCCTATATCGACAAACTGGTGGGCAATGCCAGCTATATGAAACTGCGTGACGTGACATTGACCTACCACGTACCTGAACGCTGGACAAACGTGATAGGAATGAGCAATGCCAAAATCTATCTCCAAGCACGTAACCTTTTCTACATCACAGCTAAAGGATGTGACATTGACCCCGAAACTGCCGAACTGAACGAAACCATGTATTCCGGTCCCTCGTACGAACAGGCATTTACCTCGCTGCCACTCCCCACAGAGTTTTATGTAGGTCTGACTTTTTCTTTCTAAACTAAAAACATAGAATCATGAAACCAAAATATTATATACAGATGCTTTTGTGTGGCGCGCTGTGCACGTCGTGCAACGACTTTTTAGATGTGAAGCCCGTGGGTAAACTTATTCCCACCGAGGTATCGCAATTCGAAAATCTGCTCAACAACGAATCAACCATCGATTTCCATATGATGGATAACAACGGCGGATGCGGAGCTGCTTATTGGGGCGATAATCTTTCCGTCAGCGAAAACCAGGCAAAATACCTTTATACCAACACTCACGTAAACCTCAACCGCTATGCAGCCTATATCTATTATGAACCTTGTGAAAATCCTCTCAAAACATCGCATAACTGGGAATGGGGGATCTACCGCGCCACAGGTTTATTCAATAATGTGATTGAAGGCATAGAAGGCTTGGGAGTAGCCAAGGAAAAATATGCTGCACAAGTCATAGCCCAAGCCAAAGCAGGCAGAGCATGGTCCTATCTGGTGGGCACCCTAGCCTACGGTCCGGCCTATGACCCGAATGGAACAAACGATGCACTCACCATCCCCTACCGCACAGCTGCCAGTCCGCAGGCTGTTAACCCGATGCTAGCTACCACAGCCGAAGCTTTCAATTTATTGAAAACCGACTTGGATTATGCCGTAACACATGCTCCAGAACACGTGGCCAACCCTTCACGTGCCAACCTGTCGGCTGCCTATGCCTTACGTGCCATCTACTGGATGCACATGCGAAATTGGAATGAGATGTTCAAGGATGCCGATGCTGCATGGACGCAAGCACTGGCCGTGAAAGGCGGTTCGGTAGACAAACTGATATACAACTTCAACGAATTCTATTACGAAGCTGATGAAACAGCATCACCACGCCCGGGAGAAAATGTGGAAATCTATCTCCAATTGAAATCGAGAGATGGAGATACAGACTTCGATAAATCCTATAGTCGCGAAAACCTTTTCTATCGCATTGCACCTCCGGGATCGGCCGTTTATCCATCAGAAGACTATCTTGCTCTCTTTGATTCTCAAACTGATTTACGCTACAAACTCTTCTTGCTGAACCAGGAAGGCTACAGCTCTACATCGGGCGGTGTGGTATATCAGGACGGAATACAACGCTACAACATGCGTGGAAGAAAGACAATCAACAACGAAGGAATCACTTATCCCGAGTTACTGCTGATGCGTGCCGAAGCGCAAGCTCGTCTTAATCATCTTACCGAAGCATTGAACGATTTGAACCTCCTGCGCAAATACCGCTATTCAGGCTCAGATACTGATTTGCCGAACGGAGCTTCCATGAACCAGGACCAGTTACTCGAAGAGATTCTGAAAGAACGCCGGCGAGAACTCCCCATGGAATCTTTCCAACGTATCTTCGACCTGAAACGCTATCTGCTCGATGCAGGCAAGCCATGGTGTAAAACCACCATCACACACAAGATAGGCGGAAAGACCTATTCCACCACCGTAACTCCGGAAAAGTTCTGCATGAAGATACCCAACAGTTACATTAACTTCAATCCCCAGTGGGGACTCACTCCATGGGAGGGTACTTATGATCCAAAGAGTGCCGAATAAGTTTTTCTGACACCTAAATACGATTCCTCCTCACCGACAAACTTACAATTCAATGTCTGGTGGGGAGGATATTTTTATTCCATTCCGATAAGGGATTTCTGATGTTCAATACGGTTCTTCTCGTAAATTTCGTCGATAATACCGTCAGCCAGACCAATAACAGGCACATAGACATAAGTTGCCGAAATGAGGTCGGCTATCAACAAAAAGATGTCTCCGGCTGGAATAATCACATCGGCCCGGTCGGGTTTCATCTCATAACGCTCCATACGCTCCTCTAACGATAACTTTTTCAAGGTTTCATGCAAAACGCGCAAATTATTCACCGACATGCGTTTCTGTTTCTTGTCTTTCTTCTCCACCAAACGATAGAGTTTATTGATATTTCCTCCCGAACCTACGATATTTATATTCGGATAAGACTGTGCCAACTCGGCCATATCGCTTTTCAACTGCTCCCATTCACCATGGTCCACAGCATCGTTCAACATACGCACTGTACCTATATTGTAGGACCGGCTACATAGCAATTGACCTTGCGAGAGCAGATTTATTTCCGTACTTCCTCCTCCCACATCCACATACAAGTAGTTATCCTTCGTTTTCTCGGCAAAAGTCAGATGATTACTGTACACTATACGTGCCTCCTCCTGTCCGTCGATAATTTCAATACGTATTCCCGTTTTCTTACGTATGCGTTTCATCACGTCGAATCCGTTCTTCGCATCACGTATAGCCGAAGTGGCACATGCACGATAATCCTCTACCTCATATATTTTCATCAAATGTCTGAACGACTTCATGAGTCGTACCAGGTCCTTGGCTTTACGGTCTGAAATCACACCGGTAGAGAACACATCAAATCCCAACCGCAAGGGCACACGCAACAACAAGTTTTTTGAAAACTCGGTATGCCCATTACATTCCTCTACATGCTTTATCAGCAACCTCACAGCGTTTGAACCTATATCAATAGCTGCATAGTTTGTTCCGCAGTAATGTTCCAGTTCGTTTGTCATATGCTTTTATTTGTATAATATAAGACGTGGCTCGACAAAATTTTCGCTCAAAAGCAAGCTTTTGGCTTAATATTGCTTTCGCCTTTCACTATATGTCAGTTCTATTCATTTTTATTATTTTCAGCCAGATAATATTCATACAAGGCCTCTTGTGAGCGGAATGGTGTTTCACCCTCCGGCACTTCGTTAAAGCGGTTTTCTCCCATTCCATCCACAACACGTGCCTGCAGAGTATCTTTCAGTCCGAAATCCACAATACGCTTCATCTCCTCCTTAATAAGTGGGTCGTAGATTGGCGTCACCACTTCCACACGGTTATCCAGATTCCGTGGCATCCAGTCGGCCGAGCCGATGAAAACCTTTTCCTCTCCTCCGGCAGCAAATATAAAGATACGAGAATGTTCTAAATAACGATCAATGATTCCTACTATTCGAATATTGTCGCTTACACCGGGCACCCCAGTCATAACAGAACAGTTTCCCCGCACCAGCAATTCCACTTTCACGCCAGCCTGCGAAGCTTCGTATAGTTTATTCACCATCACAGGGTCTGTTATATGATTTATCTTTATCTTGATATAGGCAGGCATACCATTTTTCCGGTTCTTTATCTCATTGTTCACCAGCGACACAAAACGGCTTTTCATCTCATTGGGCGAAACGAGCAGTTCCCTGAACTTCACGGGACTGTAGGGTCTTTCGATAAAGTCGAATACACTTGCCACATCGTTCACCAGACGTCGGGCAGCTGTCATGAGCATACAATCGGTATAACTCCGTGCATTTCCTTCGTGAAAATTTCCGGTACTGATACATGCCACATCAGGTCCCTTCTTCATGCTTATATGTATAATTTTGGAATGTACCTTGAGCCCTTCCACCCCAAAAATTACCTTGATTCCTGCATCCTGCATTTTTTTCGACCATATAATATTCGAGGCCTCATCAAAACGTGCCAGCAGCTCAATGATTACCGTAACCTTCTTTCCATTCCGGGCAGCCCCTATCAGTGCTTTCACCACTTTAGAATCTTTGGCCAATCGATAGAGTGTTATTTTGATGGCCGATACTTGCTTACTCACAGCTGCCTCTTGAAGAATACGGATAAAAGAATTAAAGTTATGATAGGGCACATGAATAAAGCGGTCTTTTTGTTGAATCTTAGCCAAAATACTTTCCGGTCCGTCCAGTTCCTTTTTCAAGATGGGCGGCCAAGCCGGAAATTTCAAATCGGAACGTCCGCAATCGGGAAAACGCATCAAGTCCTTGTGATTCTGATAACATCCGCTACCCAGCACCGTATCCAAACTGTCGAGTTCCAGTTTGTGCAACACACGTTTGAGCAAGTCTTTAGGCATACGTTGGTCATAGAGCACACGCAAGGGTTCACCTCGTTTTCGGCTCTTCACTCCTTTCGAAATCTTTTGAAGCATACCGGTACGCAAGTCATTGTCTATTTCCATTTCGGCATCGCGTGTGAACTTAAATGTATAGGCTTCGAAAGTTGTGTATCCTAATCCCTCGAACACCAAGGGCAAACAGCATCGCACCACATCGTCCACATACATCAGATAGCTGCACCCATTACTGTCGGGCAGGCGCACAAAACGACCACATTCACTCACTGGAAGCTCCAGGAAAGCATAGTCTGATGATATTTTGGGACTTTGTCTGCTCACCTTTACAGCCAAGTAAATATTCTCATCGTTTTCATAGTCGAGCGACTTGATGGCCGAGAACCACACCGGTACCATGAAGCCACTGAGTTTCTCCTGATAATATGTTCGGATGAAACCTAACTGTTCTTCATTTACCTCTGTATCAGACAACAAACAGATATTTTCTTTCCGAAGCTCTTCCACAATATTGTTCACAGCCTGCTCATAGTCTTTCACAAAGCGTGCATTAAGCTTTCCTATCTGCTTGATAACTTTCTTGGCATGTTCCCTCTCCCGAACAGCCATTTTATCACGGCATTCGGCTATACGGCTCTGGCTTGCCATACGTACACGAAAGAACTCATCGAGATTGTTCGAATAGATACCCAAAAACGACATACGTTCCAATAATGGTACGTGCGGACGAGTAGCCTCCTGCAAAATACGCTCATTAAAATACATCCAGCTGATATCCCGTTCCAGATAAGGGTTTGTTTTCTCTTTCTTTTTAGCCATAGTTATTCTAATATTAATTGTGCAAAGGTCTGACAAACATACTACAAACTTATTACAAAAAGATGAAAGATGTGAAAAAGATTTCCTTCTCGTCACGAAGAAACAAATTAAAGAATTGACTTTTTTTTTGACTTTATAAAATGCAATCTAAAATTCTAGAACTTAGTTAGAACAACATAAAAACCAAATAAGAACGAAGTAGAACATTTTTCAACTCTCCGTTCTTTAAGTCAGTTCCTAAACATAAGGACTATTCTCATATTTCTCTTAAAGAAAATGCATCCCGGTACAACAAAGCAAACACGACAAACACACAGACAGTTCCTACTAGGTTATAAACACACAATAAAAATAGCTTTTAAAACCTTTTTCTAACACGAAGAAAAAGCAAACACCCCAACAATCACCACAACTTTATGTTAATACACTCACTAAAAATGAGTACTTTTGCCACGCAATTATCATCTTGCTAACAAAAACAATACATAATTATGTCATTACAATGTGGAATCGTGGGTCTGCCCAATGTCGGAAAATCGACCCTTTTCAACTGTTTATCCAACGCCAAAGCCCAAGCGGCCAACTTCCCTTTCTGTACTATCGAACCTAACGTGGGTGTAATCACTGTGCCCGACGAGCGACTGAACAAGCTTGCCGAACTGGTACACCCGGGACGCATCGTTCCTACCACCGTAGAGATTGTGGACATAGCCGGACTGGTGAAAGGGGCCAGCAAAGGCGAAGGTCTGGGAAACAAATTCCTGGCCAACATACGCGAAACAGATGCTATCTTGCATGTGCTGCGTTGCTTCGACGATGAAAATGTAACACACGTCGACGGAAGTGTAAACCCCGTGCGCGACAAGGAAATCATCGATGCCGAACTTCAGCTGAAAGACTTGGAAACGATAGAAAGCCGAATCCAGAAAGTGCAGAAACAGGCACAGACCGGAGGAGACAAACAAGCCAAACTGCTCTACGATGTGCTCTTGCGCTACAAGGAAGCGTTGGAACAAGGTAAATCGGCACGCACCGTACAGTTCGAAAGCAAAGACGAACAGAAAGCGGCACGCGAACTGTTCCTGCTCACTTCGAAACCTGTGCTCTATGTATGTAACGTGGACGAAGGCAGTGCTGTGAATGGAAACAAGTATGTGGAACAGGTGCGCGAAGCCATTAAGGAAGAAGGTGCCGACCTCCTGGTAGTGGCTGCCAAAATTGAATCGGAGATTGCCGAACTGGAAACCTACGACGAACGCCAAATGTTCCTCGAAGAAATCGGACTGGAGGAATCGGGTGTGAGCCGGCTCATCAAAGCCGCCTATAAACTGCTCGACCTTGAAACGTTCATCACTGCCGGAGAGATGGAGGTGAAGGCATGGACCTACCAGAAAGGATGGAAAGCTCCGCAATGTGCCGGTGTTATCCATACCGACTTCGAGAAAGGATTCATTCGTGCCGAGGTTATCAAATACGAAGACTATCTGAAATATGGTTCGGAAGCTGCCGTACGCGAAGCCGGAAAGTTGAACGTGGAAGGAAAGGAATATGTGGTGCAGGACGGCGACATCATGCACTTCCGCTTTAACGTATAAGCCTTATGAACATGTTGAGCTATATCACCTGGAACCCCGATATCGAGTTCTTCTCTCTAGGGTTCATCCACGTGCGCTACTACTCGGTGTGCTGGATGATCGGTCTGCTTCTGGCCTACCTCATCGTACAAAGGCTCTACAGGCAGCAAGGCATCAGAAGCGAGCTGTTCGAACCGCTGTTCTTGTATTGCTTTCTGGGCATCCTCATCGGAGCACGTCTGGGGCACTGCCTGTTCTACCAGCCGGACTACTACTTGTCGCACCCCGTGGAGATGCTGCTGCCACTCAAGCACCTGCCCACAGGATGGAAGTTCACAGGCTATGAAGGACTGGCCAGCCACGGAGGTACACTCGGACTGATTATCGCCTTGTGGCTGTATGTGCGCAAGACCAAGGTGAACATCGTGCGTGTGCTGGACAATGTGGCCATTGCCACCCCCATCACCGCCTGCTTCATCCGCCTGGGAAACCTTGTCAACTCCGAGATTGTGGGACAGCCCACCACCGTGCCCTGGGGCTTTATCTTCGCTCATAACGGCGAGACTTTTGCGCGTCACCCGGCACAGCTCTACGAGGCCATGGCCTATCTCGTCTTTTTCATCATCGGATGGATGCTCTACCGCAAATACCGCGAAAAGGTGGGCTCGGGATTCTTCTTCGGATACTGTCTGGCCACCATCTTCACGTTCCGGTTCTTCGTGGAGTTCATCAAGGCCGACCAGGTGGACTTCGAAGCCGGAATGATGCTCAACATGGGTCAATGGCTGAGTCTGCCTTTCATCGCCTTGGGCATAGCCTGCATGGTGGGAGGAAAATGGCTCGAACGTATTGCCGAGAAAAAGAAATAAGATTAACACTATAGCACTCCTTGTGCAGCGCAGCGTTCACACACCGCAGGGTAAGGCTTGATACCGGAGGCGTGAAGCAAAAGCTTAGCCGGAAAAAGCTCCGGAACAGCCGCAAAAATTCAGCCCGGTTTTTTCTTTTGGTTCGTTTCCTTTTGTATCAGGGACAAAAGAAAACGAACCCCCTCTTTATCTTCCTTTCAGAATCTTCTTAATATCATTCAGCTTGTTCAACGCTTCCAGCGGAGTAAGATTATTCACATCCAGGTTCAGCAGTTCGTCGCGAATCTGGCTCAGCACAGGGTCGTCCAGCTGGAAGAAGCTCAGTTGCATGCCTCCGCCACCCGTTCCGGCAGAAGCCGGAATCACCGCATGCGTCATGCCCTCGCTCCGGTTATCGCGTTCCAGCTGTTTCAATATCTCCTCTGCCCGTGCCACGATGCTCTTGGGCATTCCGGCCATACGCGCCACATGGATACCGAACGAGTGTTCACTGCCGCCCCGTTCCAGTTTGCGCAGGAAAATCACCTTGTTTCCCACCTCTTTCACCGACACGTTATAGTTCTTGATGCGCGGAAAGCTCTTCTCCATCTCGTTCAGTTCATGATAATGCGTGGCAAAAAGTGTACGTGCGTGTGCTTTGGGATGCTCGTGTATATACTCCACGATGGCCCAGGCAATGGAGATTCCATCATAGGTAGAAGTACCACGTCCCAGCTCGTCAAAAAGCACCAGACTGCGTGGCGACAGATTGTTCAGGATGTTCGAAGCCTCGTTCATCTCGACCATGAAAGTCGATTCGCCCACCGAGATATTATCGCTTGCTCCCACACGGGTAAAGATTTTGTCCACCAGACCGATGCGTGCACTCTCGGCAGGAACAAAACTTCCCATCTGTGCCATGAGGGTGATAAGAGCCGTCTGGCGCAACAAAGCCGACTTACCGGCCATGTTCGGACCGGTGATGACGATAATCTGCTGGTCTTGCGAGTCGAGTAGCACATCGTTTACCACATAGCTCTCTCCCACCGGCATCTGCCGTTCTATCACCGGATGCCGTCCCTGCCGTATATCTATCACCTCGCTGTCGTCTATCACCGGCCTCACGTAGCGGTTTTCCAAGGCCACGTTGGCAAAAGACAGCAAACAGTCTATCCGTGCCAGTTGGGTGGCATTCACCTGTATGGTAGGGATATATTCCACCAGAGCCGATACCAAATCGGCATAGAGCCTGTTTTCCAAAGCCAGAATCTTGTCCTCGGCACCCAGAATCTTCTCTTCATACTCTTTCAGTTCCTGCGTGATATAACGTTCCGCATTGGCCAGTGTCTGCTTTCTTATCCACTCGGCCGGCACCTTGTCTTTATGTGCATTCCTTACCTCTATATAATAGCCGAACACATTGTTATAGCCTATCTTGAGACTGGGAATACCCGTTTCGTCGCTCTCGCGTTGCTGAATTTGCAGCAGATAGTCCTTTCCCGAAAACACGATGCGCCGCAAGTCGTCCAGTTCGGCATTCACCCCATCAGCCATGAACCCTCCCTTGTTGAGCAGCACCGGTGGGTCGTTCTTTATTTCCCTTCCGATACGGTCGCGCATCACTTCGCATTCGTTCAGCTGTTCGCCTATGCGTTTCAAGCTGTCGTTCTGTGCAGCCATGCAGGCATGTTTCAGCGGACCAATAGCCTGCAATGCCGTTCGCAATTGCACCAGTTCGCGCGGGTTCACTCTTCCCACTGCCACTTTGGAGATAATTCGTTCCAGGTCGCCCATCTGGTGTAACTGCTCCTCGGCCAGTTGTTTGAACTCGGGTTCGCGGAAGAAATACTCCACCACGTCCAGCCTCTCGTTGATGGGTTTCTCGCCGGTGAGCGGAAACACCATCCAGCGTTTCAGCAGACGTGCTCCCATAGGTGTCACGGTGCGATCCATCACATCGAGCAGACTCGTTCCGCCCTCGTTCATACTGCCAATCAGTTCCAGACTGCGTGCAGTGAACTTGTCTAGGCGCACATAACGTTCCTCTTCGATACGTGCCAACGAGGTGATGTGTCCGATGTGCGTGTGTTGCGTCTGTGTCAGATACTCCAGAATAGCTCCCGAAGCCACGATACCCATTTTGAGATGCTCCACTCCAAATCCTTTCAGATTTTTAGTTTCGAAGTGCTTCAGCAGCTTCTGCATGGCTGTCTGTTCGGTAAACACCCAGTCGTCCATCTCATAAGTCACAAACTTCGAACCGAAATTTCCCTCGAACATCAGCCGTCGTCCACGCTCGTAAAGCACTTCTTTCGGAGCAAAATTGTTCAGCAGCTTGTCCACATAATCGGTAGTACCCTCGGCCGTGAGGAACTCTCCGGTAGATATGTCGAGAAAAGCCACTCCACACACGTTTTTCCCAAAGTGTACAGCAGCCAGAAAATTGTTTTCCTTATAGTTTAACACATTGTCGTTAATCGACACACCAGGTGTCACCAACTCGGTGATACCTCTCTTCACCAGTTTCTTGGTCAACTTAGGGTCTTCGAGCTGGTCGCAAATAGCCACCCGCTTGCCTGCCCGTATCAGTTTAGGCAGATAAGTATCGAGGGCATGATGGGGAAATCCGGCCATCTCCACTACCTTGCTTTGTCCACCGTTGGCACGGCGCGTAAGGGTAATACCTAGAATTTCGGATGCCACGATGGCATCTTCCGAATAAGTTTCATAAAAATCTCCGCAACGGAACAACAGCACAGCATCGGGGTGCTGCGCCTTGAACTCGAAGTATTGTTTCATCATGGGGGTAAGAACCACCTCTTTTGCCATAGCTTATAGTCTGTTTTTTGCGCAAGCAAAGATACAACAACTGTTTCGAAAAACCGAAAGCACAGACGTACATACCTTTAAGTAACGGCACACACACCCTTAAGGGCATGCATGCTCCTGATTACAACCGTGAAAAGACTTTTTTCGCAAACCATGGCATACATATTTCATTATTATATTTTAAATAAAAAAGTCCCAAAACTTATAAAATACATTAATAGAAAATATAACAATTTTCCACCTTTATCCTTGCATAACGGAAGCCTTTCAGGCTTTTTTTTAGAAATTACCCCCCCCCATTCGTTTTTTCTTACAC
>Glacier_p2__coassemble_1657_pt1 | contig 16587 bp, 13 predicted proteins | sample Glacier_p2__metabat2_low_PE_019 | metagenome-assembled genome bin Glacier_p2 | reverse complement strand
GTGAAGCGTAATGAGATGTTATTGATGGGTTTTTTCTTAGGGTTGGTAGTAGATGTATTTTCAAATACGCCAGGAATGAATGCGGCTGCTACTACACTTTTGGCTTTTTTACGACCAATGTTATTAAATTCCTTTGTATCACATGATACTATAGGTGAATGGGAGCCAAGTGTACGTTCTATGGGATTCGGTTCTTTTTTGGGATATGCAACTCTTTCCATACTAATTCATCATTCTCTATTGCTTGTATTAGATACTTTTTCTTTCTTCGATTGGATATTATTATTGTTGAAGTTAATAGGTTCGGTAATACTTACTACTTGTTGTGTAATAGCTATGGAAAGCATGCGCCGTAGTAAATAATAAGGGAGGAAAATAAGAGAATATGCGTGATTATAATCTGGAGAAACGAAAATTTGTGATTGGAGGTGTAGCCATAATTATTGTTTTGGTTTACATTTTGCGTTTGTTTGCGTTGCAGATTATGAGCGATGACTACAAGAAAAATGCTGATAGTAATGCATTTTTAAATAAAGTACAGTTCCCAGCTAGGGGAGCTATTTATGATCGTGAAGGAAGGTTGATGGTATATAATCAGCCTGCCTATGATGTGATGGTAGTGATGCGCGAAGTACGTGATTTAGACACAGTGGACTTTTGCAAGACTTTGGGGATAGATTTGAAGTTCTTTAATAAGCGAATGAAAGATATAAAGAATAGAGCTCTGAATCCCGGATATTCTCCTTATACAGAGCAAATATTTATGAGTCAATTGCCTGCTGAAGAATTTGCAGTCTTTCAAGAAAAGCTTTTTCGTTTTCCTGGTTTTTATATTCAACGGCGCACTACTAGGCAGTATGCTTATAATGTGGCTGCTCATGTATTAGGTGATGTAGCTGAGGTTTCAAAGAGAGATATTGAAGAGGATGATTATTATCGTAGTGGCGATTTTATTGGTATTCAAGGTGTCGAACGCTCATATGAAAAATATCTTAGAGGAGAAAAAGGTGTAGAAATTTTGCTTCGGGATGCACGTGGACGTATTCAAGGCAAGTATAAGAATGGTGAGTTCGATAAGCGTCCGATACCAGGCAAGAACTTGACATTAGGATTGGATGCTGAGTTACAGGAACTAGGTGAACGTTTACTAGAAGGGAAGATTGGAAGCATTGTTGCTATAGAACCTTCTACAGGCGATGTACTTTGTATGGTGTCAGCTCCTTCATATGATCCTCATCTGTTAGTGGGACGTAATCGTGGAAAGCACCATTTGGATTTATCGCGCGATGGTTGGAAGCCCTTGCTTAATCGAGCCGTATCCGGTATTTATCCTCCGGGTTCAACATTTAAAACTTCTCAAGCATTGACATTTTTGCAGGAAGGAATCATTTCTCCTACTCAAACGATGTATCCTTGCTATCATGGATTCGTGTATAAAGGCTTGCGTGTAGGATGTCACTCACATGGTTCGCCTTTGCCTTTAGTTCCAGCTTTGGCCACATCTTGTAATGCATATTTTTGTTGGGGCTTATATTATATGATGGGAAATCGTACTAAATATAAGAATGTACAACAAGCCATGACCACTTGGAAAGACTATATGGTATCAATGGGATTTGGTTATCAATTAGGAATCGATATACCTGGAGAGCGTCGGGGTATGATTCCGAATGCAGCTTATTATGATAGAGCATATCGTGGTTCTTGGAATGGACTTACTATCATTAGTATAGCAATCGGACAAGGCGAGGTGTCGCTTACACCGTTACAAATAGCCAATTTAGGAGCAACTATTGCTAATAGAGGCTATTTCATTACTCCGCATGTTGTTCATTCTATAGAAGGTGCAGAGTTAGACAGTATTTATCGAACACGTCGCTATACTATGGTGGAAGCTCGTCATTATGAAGAAGTGGTGAAAGGTATGCGTCAGGCCGTGTTAGGAGGAACCTGTCGTGGAGCGAATATTCCTGATATTGAAGTATGTGGTAAGACTGGAACTGCCGAAAATCGAGGGCATGACCATTCGGCATTCATGGGCTTTGCGCCGATGGATAATCCCAAGATTGCTATAGCAGTCTATGTAGAAAACGGTGGTTTTGGTGCCGTTTATGGTGTACCTATTGGTAAACTGATGATAGAAAAATATTTGAAGGGAAAGCTGTCGCCCGAAAGTGAAGAATTGGCAGCACAAATTCAAGAAAGACGTATTCTTTATGATAACCAGGAACGCTAGTTTGATAAAATCGGTTGATTGGATAACCATCACATTCTATTTACTATTGTTAGTGTGCGGATGGTTTAGTGTCTGTGGGGCAAGTTATACTTATGGAGAACTCGATTTTTTAAGTTTCGATACTCGTGCCGGGAAGCAGATGGTGTGGATATGTTGTTCACTTGGAATAGGTTTTATTTTGCTTATGCTTGAGGAGAAAGTATATGACTTGTTTGCTTATGTTTATTATGGAATTGTCATTTTATTACTTGTAGCCACTATTTTTATAGGTAGTGACATCAAAGGATCTCATTCTTGGATACGTTTGGGAGCAGTGAATCTGCAACCTGCCGAGTTTGCTAAGTCAGCCACAGCTTTGGCTTTAGCTAAATACATGAGTAGTTATGGCTTTTCCTTATATCGTACCAAGAATCTCATTCGAGTTATGGCTTTGGTTTTTCTTCCCATGTTGATTATCATTTTACAGGAAGAAACGGGATCGGCATTGGTGTTTTTTTCTTTTTTCTTGATGTTCTATCGCGAAGGAATGTCTGGGGCTTTTCTGTTCTCTGGTATTTGTGCTGTGGTTTATTTTATTGTAGGCATACGCTTTTCCGACATGATGTTGTGGAACATGCCCACTCCTGTAGGTAAGTTTGTGGTTCTTTTGCTCATACAGATTTGTACGGCGGGTATGGTAGGTGTATATGCTCATCGCAAGTTATTGATGTATTTTCTTTTTGGAGTCAGCATAGGCATTACGTTGTTGACACTGTTATTTTCTGGTTATGTAATACCTTTTGATATAACTTGGGTACAGTTAGGGATTTGTGTATTTATGATAGGGATACTTTGTTATCTGTGGTTACGCGATCGGATTCATACATTCCTTTATATACCACTATTCACTTTAGGTTCATTCGCGTTTTTTTATTCCAGCGATTTCGTTTTTTCCAAAGTTCTTCAACCGCATCAGAAAGTCCGCATTGAAGTTGTGCTAGGTATGAAAGAAGATCTCTCTGGTGCTGGTTACAATGTAAATCAGTCTAAGATTGCTATTGGATCAGGTGGTTTTTTTGGGAAAGGATTTCTTAATGGTACACAAACTAAGCTGAAATATGTACCTGAGCAAGATACTGATTTTATATTTTGTACGGTGGGTGAGGAACAAGGTTTTGTAGGTTCGTCTATTGTGCTTTTGCTTTTTCTTGCTTTTATTCTGCGTTTACAGGTTTTAGCCGAGAGACAAGCCTCTACTTTTGGTCGTGTTTACGGCTATTCGCTAGTAAGTATTTTTCTTTTCCATTTGTTTGTTAATGTCGGGATGGTGTTGGGTTTGACACCAGTTATCGGCATTCCCTTGCCATTTTTCAGTTACGGAGGTTCTTCATTATGGGGATTTACAATTCTGTTTTTTATTTTCCTTCGGATTGACGCGGCTCGTAAGATAGTTTAATACCCACGTTTATGATACCTTTAAGTTGTTTGTCGGTCATACAATGTGTGATTTTGAATTTTGGGGCATGGTGTGCTTTGATACTAATTTTTGTTAGAGGAAAACTTTTTTGATATAAACCACTTATTCCGGTTCCATCGAAAGTCCCCTTGGAATTTACAAGACTACATTCCACGGTGTCTGTTTGAAATACGGTAGAATCGAGTTCGTTATGTTTAACTTCTAGCCAAATAGAACGGTAGGGATAGGTTCCAGAGTACCGAATTTCAATATTGGCAAAAGCAGAGAAAGAACTTTTTTGATGTGGTAAGTCGAATACAAGTGTATCTGTTTGCTCCCATCCGTTGATTCGTAGTGTACGAAACTGATGATAATTGTCGGTTAAATGACAAGCTGCCGACAGTAAGACTGTCAGCAGCAGAGGTGTCATTTGATAGAGTTTGTATTTTGAAAAAAAACGTTGCATTATTCGTGGTTTTCCTTTTGTTTATCAACAGCAGGTTTCAAGATAGAATCTATTTGTTGTGTATTCTTTTGTGATTGTTGTTCTTTATTATGTTCTTGTTGAGGTTTGTTTCCTCTGTGGTTGTTTCGATTGTTGGGCTTACGTTCGGTATTTGATACATTTTCTTGTTGAGGTTGAGCGTTATTTCCTCCGTTTTTGGGTTTACCATTTCCACTTTGTGTATTACGTGGTCGGTTTCCCCCTTCTTGTTGTTGAGGCTGTTTTCCCTTCTTTTTTCCTTCTGTCTGCTGTTTGGCTCCTCCTTCTTTTTTCTTTCCACCGTTGTCATTTGTTGGCTTTTGTTCATCACCAGCAGATTGCATTCTTTTATTTCCCTTTTCGGTTTCGTTCGGTGTTTTTCCATTCGGTTCGTTTACACTGTTTTTTTTCTTTCGTTTGTTTTTTTTGCTTTTGTCAAAACGAGTTACGCTCTCTTGTTCCAGGAGATCGATGGGTCGTTTGTTGACGTCTGAACCTTCCACATCCACTAAACTTTCCGGTTTGATTCCGTTGCGGTTCATGTTAATGACTTCAAATGCACGTTTTCCGGTAATGGTTACCAAATTGGCGGCAAAGTTTTTATCGGTTGAATAAGACACTAGTCCTTTGAGAATATCCGATTTGAAATAATAGAAAGTTCCGTCTTTAGTTTCCAACGTGATTTCTCGTGAAGGCATTCGTTTACTGCATTCCACATAAGCATCCACTTCATAATTAAGGCAGCATTTTAGTTTGGCACATTGTCCGGCCAGTTTCTGTGGATTTAGAGATATATCTTGAATGCGTGCAGCATTGGTTGATACAGATATGAAATTTGTCATCCAGGTGGCACAACATAATTCTCGTCCGCAAGGACCGATACCCCCAATACGTCCGGCTTCTTGTCGCGCACCAATTTGTTTCATTTCGATACGTACTCTAAAAGTATCGGCTAGTACTTTGATGAGTTGTCTGAAGTCTACACGTTCGTCTGCAATGTAGTAGAAGATTGCTTTATTTCCATCACCTTGATATTCCACATCGCCTATCTTCATATTTAGTTTTAAGTTGGCAGCTATTTGTCTTGAACGTATCATGGTGCTATGTTCTTTGGCTTTGGCCTCTTCATATTTTTCCATATCCACCGGTTTTGCTTTTCTGTAAATTCTTCGTATTTCAGCATCCGGTTTCAAGTTGGCCTTTTTCATTTGTAGTGGTACTAGTTTTCCCGTCAGACTCACAGTTCCGATGTCATGTCCTGGGCTTGCCTCTACAGCCACCACATCACCTTTCTCCAGTTTCAGTTTATTGCTGTTTTTATAATATCCTTTTCGGGTATTTTTAAACTGCACTTCTACCATGTCGCATGCTTCATCGTTGCCTGTAATGTCGGCAAGCCAGTCATACGTATTCAGTTTGTTATCTTGTCGGCCGCATCCTTTAGCGCCAAGTCTTCCGCAGCCGTTTTTTAGTTTGAAGTTCATAAAGTTTACATTTTTTGTTAAGAATTTATTGAATGAGTAGCATAATCATTTTCAGCGACAAGTCGAAGAATACCATACGTGGATTCACGTTTTGTTCGATGTGCATTTGTGCTTCACTCAGTTCATTCATTATTCCAATTATGTTACGCTCGTTCACAAATGGTGCGAATCGTTTGGAGAAGTTCATTTCTTCTCGGTTCATATAGTTCAGTTCGCTCCGGTGAAAGTTCGAGATAAAGTTTTCACGAATCATGTGTTGGCAATATGCCAGAAAGTTTTTTTGCCGTTCGCGTCCCATGGTCGAAACCGTTTCGCTCCAATCTTTCATTTCCTTTAGTTTTCTTTGGTAGGAAAGTCGCATAAGGCTTACGAATAGATCAAAGAATAATCGGTTGTCTTCACTCAAATGGATACTTTCCAAGGCTTGCAGATAATTTCCGTTGGCTTGTCGGGCAATATCGTTCGCATCGATAGTTTGTAGTCCGAATTGTTGAATAAGTGTATTTGCTATATCCTCATCGGTCAAACGAGGAATGTTGAAACGTTGTGTTCTGCTCTGTATGGTGGGCAGAATCAGATCAGGATTTTCTGACACAAGTATGAATATCGTTCCAGTGGGCGGTTCTTCGAGTAATTTAAGCAGTTTGTTGGCACATTCCACTTTCATTTTTTCCGGCAGCCAAATGATGGCAATTTTATATCCTCCTTCACTCGATTTTAAGCTCAGTTTTCGAGTCAGTTCATCGCTTTCTTTTACGAATATTTGCGCTTGTTGATTTTCTGCACCCATAGCAGCTAACCAGTGGTTTAGATTGAAGTAGGGGGTGTCTTTTACCAGTGCACGCCATTCTTTTATGTAATCATCGGATACCACATCTCCTCCGTTTTTCCGTTTGATGACAGGAAAGACGAAGTGTACGTCGGGATGAGTCAACTTATCCATTTTGACGCACGAAGGACAAGTTCCGCAGGCTTCTCCTTCACCTCGGTTGGAGCAGAGCAAATAGCGTGCATAGGCTATGGCAAGTGCTATTTTACCGGTACCTTCATTCCCGCAGAAGAGTATTGCGTGTGGAATGCGCCCTTCGCTCACTTCGAGTAGAAGACGTCGTTTGGTTTCCTGTTGTCCTATGATGTCTTTGAAAAACATAGTCTAGAATATTTTGCCGGCCACTTGGCGAATGCTTTCTACGGCCGATACGGTATAGAAATGAATACTGGGAACACCTGCGGCAATAAGCTCTTTACATTGTTCTACACACCATTCCACTCCTAGAGCAGCAGCTTCGGCATCAGTTTTACAAAGCGAGGCTTCGTGCGCTAAGGGTTCTGGAAGGTCTACTTTGAAAGTCTTAGGCACCATGTTTAGTTGTGAGAGTTTGGCAAAGGGCTTAATTCCTGGAATAATGGGAATATTTATTCCAGATTGTCTTACTTTTTTTACAAAGTCAAAGTATTTGCGGTTGTCATAGAACAATTGAGTTACGGCATATTCAGCTCCGTTTTCTACCTTTTTTTTTAGCCAGTATATATCCGAATCAATATTGGGGGCTTCTTCATGTTTTTCAGGGTAACAAGCCACACCGTAATGGAATGGGGTTCCGGTGACTTTTATGGGTGAACCGTCAACGAAAACTCCTTGGTTGAAGTCGTTTATCTGGTTTTGTAGTTCCACAGCATGTGCATATCCGTCTTCTTCGGGGATAAAGGCATTTTCGTGCTTTGCCTTGTCACCTCGTAATATTAGTAAATCAGTAATGCCCAGGAATTGGAGGTCGAGCAGAACGTATTCAGTTTCCTCACGTGTAAAGCCGCTGCATAGAATATGCGGCACCACGGTGATGTTGTATCTGTTCTGTATGGCAGCAGCTACAGCTACGGTTCCAGGTCGGCGACGCAAACGGCTGCGTTGGAACATGCCATTTCCTAAGTCTTTGTACACATATTCGCTGCGGTGTGTGGTGATGTTGATATATTTGGGGTCGAACTCGCGAAGTGTATCAATGGTTTGGTACACTCGTTCGATACCTGTACCTTTTAGAGGTGGCAGAATCTCAAATGAAAAAGCTGTTTTATTGGTTTCTCTTATTAAATCAATAACGTTCATGCGTCGGTATGTTTCTGTATTTTTTATATAGGTACAAAGATAATGCAAAAAATGAAAGAATAACGCAAGATGGTGTAGAAACCCATTATTGAATTAAATATGGTTAAGGTAATTTCTTTATGAAGTTGTAATAATGGAAGGATTTCTGTTTTTAATATGTAGAATTGATAATTAGATATATTGTGATGTAGGTTATGAAAATTATTAACAAATGCGCGTTTGAATGTGCGATAGGGATTGAATCTGAAATTATTAAAATGTATAGAAAAAAATAATAATATAAGAAATAACACATCTGTTAATCAGTTATTTATAGAGTGTAAACAGAACTCTCTCACGCTCTTAATAGGAAACATTCACACTCTTAATGGGAAACATTTACTCCTTTAATGGGAAGTTTCCTTCCTCTTAAGAGCTGTTTTGCAGCTCTCGGAAGGAAGATTTTCTTTTTTCTAAAATCGTTTGTTTCTTATTTTAAAAAAGAATTAACTTTGCAATAAACAATAAACTTTTATTCAATACTTAAGAAATGGCACACACACAGATAATTACATTTTCTCCTACACGAACTTCGTTTCGAGTAGCAAATGCCGTGGCCGAAGGCATGAATGGCGAAGAAACCTCGTTGCTAGACCTTACTTGTTGTCAATTGAAAGATGATTTTCTTGTTAAAAAAGATACGGTAGCAGTAGTTGCCGTGCCGGTTTATGCTGGGCGAGTGGCTCCTTTAGCAGTGAAACGTTTAAAACGAGTGCGAGGTGAAGGTACACCTATTGTTCTGCTGGCAATTTACGGAAACCGAGACTATGAAGATGCGTTGGTGGAACTGCGTGATGTGATGATGGCACAAGGATTTGTACCTTTAGCTGCCGGAGCTTTTATCGGTGAACATTCCTACAGTCGTCCGGGATTTCCCATTGGTGAAGGACGTCCTGATATCGACGATGTAAAACAGGCTTCGGATTTTGGCCGTCAGATTGCCGAGAAGCTTGACCGTGTGAAGGAAACTGGTTGGGAATCTTTTTTTATTAAAGGAAATGTTCCTTATCGTGAGGTAGGTACTCCTACACCTCAGGCTCCAGTGTGGAATGAAGAAGCTTGTTCGGGATGCGGCACTTGTTTGGAATCTTGTCCTACCTTGTCTATCCGTATGACCGATGAGGACGAGGTGAAGACCGAGCCTTCTACTTGTATCAAGTGCTGTGCTTGCGTGAAAGCTTGTCCATCGGGTGCATTAACTTTCGACACACCTTATACGGCTATGCTACATGCTAAATTCAGTGCGCGTCGTGAGCCGGAACTATTTCTTTAGATAGGAGTTCGGGAATATTCTTCATTTTAAATTATAGACCCCCAAACTTATATTAAGAACTATATGATGAAATTTATCTCATGGAACGTGAATGGGCTTCGTGCCTGTTGCGATAAAGGATTCCGCGATATATTCCAATCGTTGGATGCCGACTTTTTTTGTTTGCAGGAAACTAAAATGCAGGAAGGTCAGCTCGATTTGGCTTTTGACGGATACGAATCTTATTGGAACTATGCCGAAAAGAAAGGCTACTCGGGTACAGCCATCTTCACACGTCACAAACCTATTTCGGTTTCCTATGGTTTAGGCTTGAAAGAACATGATAAGGAAGGACGTGTCATTACATTGGAAATGGAGAATTTCTATTTGGTAACAGTCTATACTCCTAACTCACAAGACGGACTTAAACGCTTAGACTATCGTATGACATGGGAAGACGAGTTTCGTGCTTTCTTGCTTCGGTTGGATGCCGTGAAACCAGTCATTGTGTGCGGCGACTTGAATGTGGCTCATAAGGAGATAGACTTGAAAAATCCCAAGAGCAATCGTAAAAACGCAGGTTTTACTGATGAGGAGCGAGCGAAGTTTCAACAACTGCTCAATGTAGGATTTACAGACACCTTCCGTTATTTTTATCCAGATCGTGAAAATATTTATTCCTGGTGGTCTTATCGTTTCAAGGCACGAGAAAAGAATGCTGGGTGGCGTATTGACTATTTTGTAGTGTCTAACCGTTTGCAAGAAAAGCTTCAAGGAGCCAATATCCATACCGAGGTATTTGGTTCGGATCATTGTCCTGTGGAGGTGACATTGAATATTTGAATGTAGGAGATTACTTTCGTTTTGTTGGAAAGTAATCTTTTTTAAAATAAAAATATCACTTTATTTTTGATATTTCAAATAAACCGTTACATTTGCAAGCGTTAAAACAAAAGTTTAAGAAATGCAGACTATCCTACACATCCTATGGCTAAACATTATTATTCTACTGGCAGGTGTCAGCGGAAGTGAGTGTTTTGCATAGTCTGATGTAAAGAATATACTGTGAAAAGCCTTTCTCACTTCTTGGTGCGAAAGGCTTTTTTAATGAAAAAACACAATAAAAATACAAAAAGACATGAGCGACAGACTTTTTATTTTCGATACCACCCTTCGCGATGGTGAGCAGGTACCCGGGTGTCAGTTGAATACAGTGGAAAAGATTCAAGTAGCACGTCAGCTGGAAGCCTTGGGAGTAGATGTAATAGAAGCTGGATTTCCGGTTTCAAGTCCGGGAGATTTTAACTCGGTAGTAGAGATTTCGAAGGCTGTTACATGGCCCACCATCTGTGCTTTGACACGTGCTGTGGAGAAAGATATTGATGTGGCAGCCGAAGCATTGAGATATGCTAAGCACAAACGCATCCACACCGGCATCGGGACCTCTGATTCACACATTCGTTATAAGTTTAATTCTACTCGCGAGGAAATCATAGAGCGTGCTGTGGCTGCCGTAAAATATGCACGTCGTTATGTGAACGATGTGGAGTTCTATGCTGAAGATGCCGGACGTACCGATAACGAATATTTGGCACGTGTCGTTGAGGCAGTTATCAAAGCCGGTGCTACAGTGGTGAATATCCCCGATACCACTGGTTATTGCCTTCCGGATGAATATGGAGCAAAGATTAGGTATCTTATGGAACATGTGAACGGTATTGAGCATGCTATTATCTCTACTCACTGTCATAATGATTTGGGAATGGCTACGGCTAATACCATGAGCGGTGTACTTAATGGAGCCCGGCAGGTGGAAGTGACTATTAATGGTATAGGTGAACGGGCAGGAAACACTTCGCTCGAAGAGATTGCCATGATAGTAAAATGTCATAAGGATATCAATATAGAAACCAATATTAATACACAGAAGATTTGTCCTACCAGTCGCATGGTTTCGAGTTTGATGAATATGCCAGTGCAACCAAACAAGGCAATTGTGGGACGAAATGCTTTTGCGCATTCATCTGGAATTCATCAGGATGGAGTTTTGAAAAATGTACAGACTTATGAAATTATCAATCCGAAAGATGTGGGTATAGACGATAATGCCATCGTGCTCACTGCTCGTAGTGGACGTGCTGCTTTGAAGCATCGCCTTCAGGTGTTGGGGGTAGAGATGGAACAGGAAAAACTAGATAAGGTATATGCCGACTTCTTAAAACTGGCCGACAAAAAGAAGGAAATAAATGATGATGATGTACTTTTATTGGCTGGAGCAGACCGCTCTCAGAATCATCACATCAAATTGGAATATCTGCAGGTGACCAGTGGAGTGGGGGTACGCTCAGTAGCAAGTCTTGGCGTGAATATAGCTAACGAGAAATTTGAGGCAGCAGCTACAGGAAACGGCCCGGTAGATGCAGCTATTAAGGCTCTAAAGAAAATTGTTGACAGGCATATGGTGTTGAAAGAATTCACAATTCAGGCCATTAGTAAAGGTAGCGACGATGTAGGAAAGGTGCACATGCAGGTGGAGTATGATGGAAGTCTGTATTATGGATTTGGTGCCAATACTGATATCGTAGCGGCATCGGTCGAAGCGTATATCGATTGTATCAACAAGTTTAAACATTAATGTAATCTTATCAAATAAAAGCTATAAATATGAATACTTTATTCGATAAAATATGGGATGCACACGTGGTGCAACAAGTGGTTGAAGGACCTACCCAACTTTATATAGACCGTTTGTATTGTCATGAAGTTACCAGTCCGCAGGCTTTCGCTGGTTTGCGTGCTCGCGGATTGAAATGCTTCCGTCCCGATCATATCTATTGCATGCCCGACCATAATACACCAACGCATGATCAAGATAAACCTATCGAAGATCCGGTTTCGAGAACACAAGTAGAAACATTGGCTAGTAATGCAGCCGACTTTGGACTGACACATTTTGGTATGATGAACCGGAAGAACGGAATCATTCATGTGGTAGGACCGGAACGTGGACTTACCTTGCCTGGTATGACCATTGTGTGTGGCGATTCGCATACATCCACGCATGGAGCTATGGGAGCAGTGGCATTTGGTATAGGCACAAGCGAGGTCGAAATGGTATTGGCTTCGCAGTGTATTTTGCAAACTCGTCCAAAAACTATGCGCATCACGATTGATGGAAAATTGGGCAAAGGAGTAACTCCCAAAGATGTGGCTCTTTATATGATGTCGAAAATGACTACCAGCGGTGCTACCGGATATTTTGTAGAATATGCCGGCGAGGTAGTACGAAACATGACTATGGAAGGACGACTAACTTTGTGTAATCTTTCTATAGAGATGGGTGCCCGAGGAGGAATGGTGGCTCCCGATGAAACGACATTTGATTATATTAAGGGACGTGAGTATGCTCCGCAAGGAGAGGATTGGGATAAAGCTTTGGCTTATTGGCGCACTCTGAAAAGCGATGATAATGCAGTGTTTGATAAGGAAGTTTGTTTTGACGCTGCTGATATTGAACCAATGATTACTTATGGAACGAATCCGGGTATGGGTATGGGAATTACGCATTGTATACCTACCACTGAAATGATGGATGAGGCTGAGCGGATTTCTTTTGATAAATCCATGCATTATATGGGATTTATTCCAGGAGAATCTTTGTTGGGTAAGCCTGTTGATTATGTTTTTTTGGGAGCTTGTACTAATGGACGTATTGAAGACTTCCGTGCATTTGCATCAATTGTGAAAGGACGTAAAAAAGCAGGAAATATTACGGCTTGGTTGGTCCCTGGGTCGTGGATGGTAGACGAACAGATTCGTCAAGAGGGGCTTGATAAGGTGTTTGAGGATGCTGGATTTGAGATCCGCCAACCAGGGTGTTCGGCTTGTTTGGCAATGAATGATGATAAAATTCCCGCAGGAAAATATTCGGTATCGACCAGTAACCGGAATTTCGAGGGACGTCAAGGACCGGGTGCACGTACACTACTGGCTAGCCCATTGGTAGCTGCTGCTGCAGCCGTTACCGGTGTGATAACCGATCCTCGTGAATTGTTATGATTTTACCTGATTGTGAACTCTTTAAAAAGAAGAAATAATGAAACAAAAATTCAATATAATCACTAGTACATGTGTTCCTCTCCCTTTGGAAAATGTAGATACAGATCAGATTATTCCTGCACGTTTTCTAAAAGCTACCACACGTGAGGGTTTTGGCAAGAATCTTTTTCGTGATTGGCGCTATAATGCAGATGGAACACTTAATAAAAGCTTTGTACTGAATAATCCATTGTATGGTGGACAAGTGCTTGTAGCTGGTAAGAATTTTGGGTCTGGTTCGAGTCGTGAACATGCAGCTTGGGCTATTGCCGATTATGGTTTTCGTGTAGTGGTATCCAGTTTTTTTGCTGATATTCATAAAAATAATGAATTGAATAATTTTGTATTGCCGGTGGTAGTGAGCGAAGTGTTCCTGCAAGAACTATTTGCAAGTATAGAGGCTAATCCAAAGATGGAAGTGGAAGTGGATTTGTCTCATCAGACCATTACTAATAAAGCAACTGGAAAAACTGAACACTTTGAAATAAATGCCTACAAGAAACATTGTTTGATGAACGGATTGGACGACATCGATTTTCTGGTAGAAAACAAAGATAAAATAGAGGCTTGGGAGGCATCTCGAAAATAAGTATTGTCGAATAGAATATGGAAAATCATCCCTATATAGAAATCATGGACACAACGTTGCGCGATGGCGAACAAACCAGTGGCGTGTCATTTGTGCCTCATGAAAAATTGATGATTGCCCGGCTGTTGCTTGAAGAAGTACAGGTGGATCGTTTGGAAATAGCTTCGGCCCGAGTGTCGGAAGGAGAGTTTGAAGCGGTTCGCAGTATTTGTGACTGGGCTGGAAGACGAGGATTGCTTGATAGGGTTGAAGTGCTTGGTTTTGTGGACGGAGGCACTTCTTTGCAATGGATTAGTAAAGCAGGAGGAAAAGTTATAAATCTCCTAGCTAAGGGTTCATTGAAACACTGTCAAGGTCAGTTGAAGAAAACTTCCGAAGAACATATTGCTGATATTCGTGCAGTTGTGAAGATGGCTGATGAAATGGGTATGGCTGTTAATGTGTATTTGGAAGATTGGAGTAATGGAATGAAAGATTCACCCGAGTATGTATTTGGCTTAATGGATGGGCTGGCAAACACAAGTATTCGTCGCTATATGTTGCCCGATACGTTAGGGGTTTTGAATCCTTTGCAAGTGATAGAATTCTTCCGAAAAATGAGGAAACGTTATCCAGACACACATTTTGATTTTCATGCACATAATGATTATGATTTGGCTGTGAGCAATGTGTTGGCTGCTGTGCTCAGTGGTGCAAAAGGGTTGCATACTACCATTAATGGATTGGGAGAGCGGGCAGGAAATGCACCACTGTCTAGTGTGCAAGCCATATTGAAAGATCATTTTAATGCGGTGACACGAATCAATGAAGAGAAATTGAATGATGTCAGTAGGGTAGTTGAATCGTATTCCGGTCTTCCTATTCCAGCTAATCAACCCATTGTGGGAGAGAATGTATTTACTCAAGTAGCTGGTGTTCACGCTGATGGAGATAATAAAAATAATTTGTATTGCAACGATTTGTTACCGGAACGTTTCGGACGAAAACGCGAGTATGCATTGGGAAAAACCAGTGGTAAGGCCAATATCCGCAAGAACTTGGAAGATTTGGGATTGGAACTAGATGAGGAAGCTATGCGAAAGGTGACTGAACGGATTATAGAATTGGGCGACAAGAAAGAATTGGTTACACAGGAAGATCTTCCCTATATAGTGAGCGATGTGCTTAAACATGGAGTGGTGAGTGAACGAGTGAAACTTAATAGTTATGTGTTGAATCTGGCCTATGGATTGAAACCTATAGCGAACTTGAAAATTGAAATTAATGGAAAGGAATATGAGGAAAGTTCCAGTGGAGATGGGCAGTATGATGCTTTTGTGAGGGCTCTTCGCAAGGTATATAAGAAAACACTGGGCCGAACGTTTCCTATGTTGACAAACTATGCAGTAACGATTCCCCCTGGAGGACGTACTGATGCTTTTGTGCAGACGGTAATAACATGGAGTTATGAAGATAAGGTGTTCCGAACAAGAGGATTTGATGCGGACCAAACTGAGGCTGCTATCAAGGCAACTATTAAAATGTTGAATATAATAGAAGATAAAAAATAGAAAGTTATGGATTTGAAAATTGCTGTACTGGCCGGTGATGGTATCGGACCTGAAATTTCGGTTCAGGGTGTAAATGTAATGACAGCTGTGTGTGAAAAATTTGGGCACAAAGTGGGTTATGAATATGCTTTGTGTGGTGCGGATGCTATAGAGAAAGTTGGAAATCCTTTTCCTGAAGAAACTTTTGAAATATGTCGTCGTGCCGATGCAGTACTTTTTTCGGCAGTGGGTGATCCTAAATTTGATAATGATCCAACTGCAAAAGTAAGACCTGAGCAAGGACTGCTCGCAATGCGTAAGAAACTGGGATTGTTCGCTAATATTCGTCCGGTGCAGACTTTTAAATGCTTGCTGCACAAATCACCTTTACGTAAAGAACTTGTGGAGGGAGCTGATTTTATTTGCATTCGGGAACTGACCGGAGGAATGTATTTCGGAGAGAAATATCAGGATGATGACAAGGCTTATGATACTAATATGTATACGCGTCCTGAAATCGAACGTATTTTGAAAGTTGGTTTTGAATATGCCATAAAACGTCGCAAGCATTTGACGGTGGTGGATAAAGCTAATGTGCTTGCCTCCAGTCGTCTGTGGCGTAAGATTGCTCAGGAAATGGCTTCTTCTTATCCGGAAGTAACTACTGATTATATGTATGTGGACAATGCTGCTATGCGTATGATTCAAGAACCTACCTTTTTTGATGTGATGGTGACTGAGAATACTTTTGGGGATATTTTGACTGATGAAGGTTCGGTAATCAGTGGCTCAATGGGATTGTTGCCTTCAGCTTCTACTGGTGAGAGCACTCCGGTATTCGAACCTATTCATGGTTCTTGGCCTCAAGCAAAAGGATTGAATATAGCTAATCCGTTAGCACAGATACTTTCGGTAGCTATGTTGTTTGAACACTTTAATTTGAAAGAGGAAGGCGCCTTGATTCGTAGTGCTGTAGATGCTTCGCTAGATGCTCATGTACGCACTCCGGAAATTCAAGTGGAAGGGGGAGCAAAATATGGAACCAGAGAAGTGGGCGAATGGATAGTGAATTATATCCGTAAGGCTTGAGTTGTTGACTTTATAAATAGAGAAATGCATTGGTCGAAAGCTGTTTTGTTTCATTACTGAAAAACAAAACAGCTTTTATTTTTTACAAACAAAAATTGGTTTGATAATGTAGAAAGAAAAATAGCCTTTAAAATACTGAAGAGTGAGAATGTATTATATACGCTATCTTATATGTTATTATATATAGTTTTTGTTTGTGAATATCTTCTTTATAATCACATAATATCTGATGACAAGTACGTGAA
>Glacier_p2__coassemble_1600_pt1 | contig 17320 bp, 10 predicted proteins | sample Glacier_p2__metabat2_low_PE_019 | metagenome-assembled genome bin Glacier_p2 | reverse complement strand
CTCACAATGTGATGAATGGATAAAAATTCCGCTATTGGGACATATCAGTTCACTAAATGTTTCTGTTGCAGCTGGTATTCTTATTTATGAAGCGGTAAAACAACGTGGCTTTGAAAAATAACCAATAAATAATTGAACTATGAGAAAACTATACTTTGCCATTTTAATATTGTGTACTTCATGGAGCTACGCGCAAACACCCAAATGGGTAAATAAAGCACGAAAATCCATTATTTCCATTATAACCTACGACAAGGACAACAATATATTGAACAATGGAAACGGATTTTTCATCAAAGCCGATGGAACTGCAGTTTCAGATTATAGTCTGTTTGAAGGAGCCCAACGTGCCGTCATCATCAACTCCGATGGAAAAGAATTGCCCGTAGATTGTATCCTAGGTGCAAACTCCATGTACGATGTGGTAAAATTCCGCATTAAAACAGACAAGGCTGTAGAACCTGTCACACTGGCACAACAGCCGGCAACTGTAGGAAGTACCATTTTTCTATTGCCATATGCTTCCCAAAAAGAAGCCACACCCGAAAGAGGTACTGTGGACAATTACAGCCAGATAGAAGAAAAATACCATTACTACACTCTGCATCTGCAAACCAACGACAAAACCGTGAGCTGTCCCATTGCCAATGCCAACGGCGAAATAGTAGGAATGATACAAAAATCGGCCGAAACCAACACGACCAACAGCTATGCACTCGATGCTGCCTTCGCTTCCGATCTTACTTTGAATGCTCTTTCCAGAATGGACTACGCCCTTAACAATATTGGCATACGCAAAGGACTCCCTGAAAAAGAGGAAGATGCCCAAGTATACCTTATGATGTCTACTTCTATACAGCCGGAAGCCTATTTAACACTTATCAATGACTACATCGCACAATTTCCTACAAGCCACGAAGGTTACTTACGACGTGCCGCATTCCATATAGACCATTATAAAGACGAAGAGCACTACAAACTGGCCGACCAGGACATAGTAAAAGCCATTGAAGTATCGACTAAAAAGGAAGAAGCTTACTACAATGCTGCCAAAACCATTTTTCAGACAGTAGCCAACGGTATTCAATATTCGGCATGGACCTTGGAAAAAGCTATGCAATATACTGATGAAGCTTTCAAAATCAATCCGCTTCCAATCTACACACAAATGAAAGGTGACCTATATTTTGGCATGCAGAAATATAACGAAGCCTATGAATGCTACAATCAAGTAAACCAATCTGATTTTCGTTCAGCAGAAAGCCTGTTTAGTGCAGCACGTACCAAACAAATGATGGGTGCCGACGAAGAAGCACTCGCTTTAATGGATAGTACCGTAAACTTTTTCGGCTCCATGCTTACCGAGAAAGCTGCTCCTTATGTATTCCAACGTGGACAAATGAAAGTTGCCATGAAAAAATTCCGTGAAGCTGTGCTCGACTATAATGAATATGAAAAACTAGTTTTAGGAAAAGCTACGGCCGAATTTTTCTACATCCGCGAACAAGCCGAAATGCAATGCCGACTCTACCAACAAGCTCTTAATGATATAGAAAAAGCTGTTTCAATGGCCCCCAAAGAAACAATCTATATTTTGGAACTTGTAGCTCTTCACACACGATTCAGTCAATTCGAACAAGCTGTAGATGCTGCGAAAAAAGGACTGGAAATAGCACCGGATAATGCCGACCTCTACCGTATGCTCGGATTCGGTCAATTACAGCTGAAACAAAAGGAAGAAGGCAAGAAAAATCTGCTGAAAGCTAAAGAACTGGGCGACCCGAATGCCGAAAAAATCATTCAAAAATACATTAAATAAAATGATATGGCTGAACAAATCATTGTAACAGCACAAGACAAAAAGGGGCAGTATGAAGAAATACTGCCCCAGATTCTGTCTGTTATCGAAGGAGAAACCGACCGCATAGCCAATTTGGCAAACGTTGCTGCCATTCTGAAAGAAACCTTTCATTTCTTTTGGGTGGGGTTCTATGAAGTGAAACAACCGGCTAACCATACCGAACCTCTACTCATCTTAGCCCCTTTCCAAGGGCCGCTGGCTTGTACGCGAATACGCTATAACAAAGGTGTATGTGGAACAGCTTGGGCAAAAAAAACTACGTTAGTGGTTCCTGATGTAGAAAAATTTCCAGGACACATTGCATGTAGCTCGCTCTCGCGCTCCGAAATCGTAGTGCCTATTGTGCATTCTCAAACCCAAAGCGTAGTTGCCGTACTGGATATCGACAGTCAGGAACTCGCAACATTCGATGATACCGACCGTTTCTATCTGGAACAACTGACTAAGGAACTGGCAGCACTGTGGTGATGCCAATTACCAGACTCTATAACTTTCCTCTATTTTCGTTTCATAAATCAAATACCTTAACTTTTACTATTTTTTTCTTTATTGAAATCACCACTAACCAATAACAACTACTTCTAAATAGGCACACATAAGAATTCAGGTAACTAGTGTCTTTTAATAATTGTAAATAGATATGTTAATTATTCGATTTACAGTATTTTTTAAACACTTGTCGCACATTTGAATCTGTTACCTTAGGGGCTGGGTCAAATTGCGATAGCTATGAATATTAAGAAATATGTTTTCAGTCAAATGACTTCATTCCTTCCAAAACGCTATTTTGAACGACTAGTAGAAAAGAGCAACGACAGAACAAAAAGTTGGATCCTCAGTTTCTGGAACCAACTTTTTGTTCTCATATTTGGTCAGCTGGATGGCTTCAATAGCCTTCGAAAACTGACTGATATTACCATTGCGCATTCTTCTAAGTCATATCATTTAGGGTTCGACAATAGCCTTTAAATTATTTTATTAAGAAGTGTTTTCTTGAAGATTAATTTCTATAGATAGTCTATAGGGATTAATCTTACTTCACTATTTAAGCCAGAAGGCATGGGACTCCAATGACTATAATTTGCTGGGCGATATTTTAAATCAACAATGTTTATTTCTTTAAATTTTCGCCACTTAATTCCTTTTCTATCTAAATCGGCAATCTTATTAGCAGGAAGATTGGTGACACTTACTTCAATATGGTTTTTCCCTGGTTTAAGAAATCTTCCAATTTTAAGTTGATAAGGAACAGCCCACACACAACCTGCTTCTTTTCCATTGACTCGTACACGTGCACTTTCACGTACATCTCCTAAATCAAGAATCCAGTCATCTGCTTTTAAAGTAGGTAGTTGAATATTTACAGAATATATACCCGTGCCGGTATTTATTTGGGCTATCGGATGATTTAATTTAGTCCATGAATAGGTACTATCTATATTGAATGTATCTTTAATTATTGGATTACTTTCTGAAAAATGTAATTTCCATCCATGATTCAAGCGAAGACTGAAAGCTTGTTCTTTTATGTATTTCCAGGTTTTGTCTGCCTTTAGTGGTCGTTTGTATGTTTGTAATATGATTGACTCACCTGATTTTAGTTGTAGATAGACTTGTGTCTTATTATCTACTTGACGTATTTTTGCTTCTCCGCATTCTCCAGTCATTGGATTAAAGAGGGCTGCTGTCACGGCTTTAGTTCCTAAAGTAATCCAATCATTAACTTCTTTATGTTGTAAAGAAGAAATAAAATAATGGTGTCCCGTTTCATTTACTCTCCGGATAGCATGTAAGTTGAATTTTGTTTTCATTTCTTCTACAGGAATATTACAACAAGCTAAAGTATGTGCATAATCTGTTCCTGTAATTATTTTCCCTTTACCCACTGGACTGACAGTTGTTTTATCAAATGATACGTCAGGCAGATTTTTTAGGATTTTTTGATAGTTTTTGCGTTTTTGTTCTAGTTGATAGTATCCGGGAACATCAGTAGGGTAGTTTTCAAGAAAAACAATGGTAGCTCCTTGTTTAGCAAGATTGTAAAGATGTGCTAGTATATCGTGTGGCATTAACTGCGCAGCTGGTACAACCAGTGCTTTATAACAAGTTCCGCCAGCTGTAACTAATTTCCCATTTTTGAAACTAGTTGTACGAATAAAGTTGTCAGATATATAATCTCCATCGTATCCGCTATTGTTTATACGGTGAATAGTATTGATAAATTTAGGAGCGAGTTTGTACATGTGGTGAATGGTAAATAATAACAATCTTCCTGGTTGTTCATTCCACATATCATATATTGGGAGATAAATCAGAAAATCATTATCTGGTTGTCCCATTTGTAGAAAACTTTGGCAACGTGTGATATAATTGAAAAAATAAGATGCATCTTTCCAAATACTATTAGTCGGACTCATGTTGATAGAGGCATAAAACAACCATCCTGGCCATTTGGCTTCTTGAGGAGAATAAGGAGTCCCATGAAAAAACATGTGATTTACGCCAGAAACAAACATTAAATCCATATCTGGTTTACATTGAGATAAGGAAGTACGGAAATGTTCTGTAAGCCATGTGAATGTTTCGGAAGATGTATATCTTTTGCCTGCTATGTGAGCAGCAGAAGAAGCATATTTCAACATGGATAAGTCTGAATCGTTTTTTTTAGTCAAGGAATCTTGCCGTAAGCCTTTGATGTGAAATTGTGAAAGTCCAAATCCCTCACATTCCGGAATATCTACTGCAGCATAAATATCAATTAAATTTCCTGGAGAACCGTGAGCTTGATTACGAGTAATACTACCGTTTTTATGTGCCCAGGCAGTCCATTGGCGAGTAAAGTTTTCCAATAGTAGTTCTGCTATGGTTTCTCGGTAGTCAGAAATGATGCGTCGGCTTGTTTCCGGACGGTTCTTATCTAAAAACTCAAGAAAATGTTCTTCTAGTTTATATCCTCGTCTGTGAGCAAACTGTTTAAGAAAATCTTCTGTCCAATCAGCTTTATACACTTCATACGAGTCGTTGAAAAAAGTGTGAGGATAACTTATCTTGTTATTTTTGAAAGCGTTATCAAAACGAGAAAGATAGTTCTTTACAGCCTTTTTTGAAAAGTGATTTATGACATATCCTTCTCCTCCAGGGGCGGCTCGTTTTACTTTTTGTCTTGTTTTTCCAATGTAAAGAGCTATTATTTTCCATTTTCCAGCAGGCGCTTTCCATATAAGTTCGTTCTTTTTAACTTTGGTTGTCAAGTTAATGCATTTACCTTTTTCGTTATAAGCCATTATTCGGCTTAACACAGAGTAAGGTTTCTGTTTGGGATTTGTTATGCTGATATCCAGTTTAATTTCCTGGTTCCCATCTATTGTATATGTTTGAAAAATAGCTTTGGTTGCTGCATCATTGATACTGACTTCTGGTCCGCCAAAAGGCCATCCTGTTCCGGTGTTCATATCAATTTCTATGCCTACACGTTTGCCTTCTGATTGGGTGTGCTTAAGCATTTCCATCCATTTGGGAGAAAGATAAGGAATGTCATTCTTGTCATTCCCTTTTACTCCATAGATAGGCGTAATTTCAACAGCTCCCATTCCATTACGTGCGTATTCTTCTAGATTGAATGTTAAGTCCTTTTTGTTTACTGCACTTCCTAACCACCACCATCGGGTGCCAGGACGTGCTTCTATAGGAATATATGGCCATTGCTGTGCATGCATAATTCCGCTTGCAGCAAGTAGGCAAAGGGCTATACATTTTCTTTTATTCATAATTTTAACTATTAAATTTAGTTTATTTTCTTTTTAAGTTCGTCTGGTGAATCCTTGGTATAAGAGTTTGTACTTTTTGTTTTTTGTGTGAACAAAGTTTGTATTAGTTCTGGTGTCAGTGTTATTGACGGACGGAAATCATCTGAATTCATATAATCTAATATGGCCTTATACATTTGTCTGGCAACCACTCGTTTTTGGGGTTGTGAAGTGAGATCCATGCTGGTCATTATTAATTTTCCATTTAGGATTTTTGCTTCAAATAGCATACCAATTTTTCGGCTGAGAAACCAAGTATCGATACTGTGAATTATGGGTTGAAATTCTTTCGGAAAGTTGGTAAACTGCATAACTTGAGCTTTGTTTAATAGTTCCCACCATTGCAGATTACTATGATATTCTGTAGGAAATTTGCGGAAAAGCGGATGGTATTCATTTAGAAAAATACCAGTGGTGTGTGGTGGTCTCATCTTGAACCAGGATGTGTTCCAAAATACAGGAGTAAAGAATTGTTTTATTTCCTTTCCATATTGTATTTTTCCGTTAGCCATAATCAAAACATTCCCACCTTTTTGTAAAATGGATATAGCCTTGTCGTCCAAAGTGTCGGTTGTGTATACATTGCCTTGTGTCAGTTCTATTTGTGCAGGATAAACCCAGAAATCCCAATCATTTATAGCATCATAACCTTCAATTTTGATTTCTAAATTTAGTTTTATGGGAGTTTTGATTTGGCTTAAATTCATGTCTATCTTACCCAAAGAAAATAAATTTCCAATGGGGATATCTTGTTGGCTGACTGTTCCATGGGCATATATTTTTCCGAACTTGTCTTTGATAGTAAAAATGGTTTTTGCATTTTGTAAAGGATTTGCACCAAAGTGGGAAATTTCGATGTCTGCATGAAAAGTTTCTTCATTGGTATAAACAAATTTAGGAATACGAGCCAAGGGGACGGTTGGACTACAAAAGCGTCTGAATTGCTTTGCATTGATATATCCTTTTTCTTCGAAGAAGACATCTAATACACCAACTAAGGCTGTTCCCTGACCTGAATAATCATTGAGGGCTAAGAGTTGAAAGCCAGCATAATCGGGTGTTCGTAGTGTTTTCTCTATTTCGTGTTTATAGCAGAGAGCTTGTAATTTGCCTGAGGCCATCATAAAATCATGGCTTAGATCTCCTAGATGGTTGTCATTTAAAAGATCTCTGAAAATCTCAAAGTTCTTAGCTTTGTTGACTCCGGTATATTTGCGAATTTCATTGAAGTTTGGAAAAACACACCATTGCCCTGTTTCATGCGATACATATGGTTGTTTTACGGTATCTATCTTTGTACGAAAATCAGACTCACTTTCGGGTTGTGTATTAGCCCAAGTTAAGCCTCGTGCTCCGGCTTTTACATGAAATTCATTGTGAGGTTGCCATTTCCAGCTATTTCCTACAGAGGCTCCTGTATATACTCGACGTGAATCGTTTTTTTTCCAATAGTCTACAAACTTACTGACCCAGGGAACCCAGCGTCCGGAAGGCTCATTACCACAAGCCAACATGCAGTAGGAGGCATGATTTCCATATTCTTTGGTCAGTGCTATAGTTTCGTCCATCAGATATTTGTCAATGGGTTGTCCATTACCTAATTTGGGACCATGATTAGGCCAGCTGGGGCCTTCTGGTTGAAGATAGAAGCCTACTAAGTCTGCTGCTATAAAAGCAGCTTCGGGTGGACAGAAAGAGTGAAAACGCATGTGATTTAATCCATAGTTTCGGCATATGCGAAAGACTCTCTCCCAAGATGATACATCCATAGGAGCATAACCGGTTAAAGGAAAGTCACAGTTCTCCACTGTGCCACGAAGCATGATTTTATGACCATTGACATAGAACCATTTTCCTTTGATCTTGAATTCACGCATTCCAAATTGTACCTGTTTGACATCTTGTTTCTTATCGCTCGTTAATTTGGCTGTTAGTTTATATAGGGCTGGGTTGAATTCATCCCAAGTGAGAAAATCTTTTCCCATTGGAAGTTCCATCTCTATTGCATTCTTTCCTTTATTGAATTTAAAATTATATTGGATAGAGGATGTGTGGTGATGAATATTCGAATTAAAACTTTCCGCCGAAAGGGTGATATTTCCTTTGGAGGAAGTTTCTGATTGTATATTCATTCGAACTAGTGCAGTTCTTTTATTTAAATTTGGATAGACTTGGATATCTTCGAAATAAAGTTTTGGAGTGGTTCGTAATTCAATACGTCCAACAATGCCATTCCAGTTACCTTGAGTTTGGTCTGTAACGCTATGAGAATCAGGACCGACATTGATTTTGTTAATCCGGTTGTCTATCCGGATTGTTATTAAGTAGGATTTTCCAGCTGTAACAGCATCGGTTAAATCATATACATGAGGTACACAAAGACTGTTTTGCATACCTAATTTTTGCTGGTTTATCCATACAGTGGTTTCTATGTGTGGACGCTCCAGAAATAGTGTGATTCTTTGCCCTTTCCAAGTGGAAGGAATTGTAATTTCCTTTTGATACCAAGCTACTCCTACGTAATGTTTGTCTGGAGTTAGAAAAAAAGGAAGCTTGACTTTGCCTTTAATTCTATATTTCTTCATATGAGGATTAAAAAAGAACGAGCTGTCATATAGACTTCCTGTCCATTTGGTGTGAATGCTTACTTCATCTCCTTTCATTTTTTCGGGCATGGAACCTGGTAGGTTAATATGGTCATGAAGCTTTTTCTTGAACCATTGTTCTTTAGAACCAACGTCTTTCCGATCGATTTGGAAGTTCCATTTACCAGATAGACTGAAAGAAAAATTCTGTCCAACAACTGTCAGAATGGAAGAAAAAGCAAAAGTAATGATAGTGATAAGAATTTGTTTCATGATGACTGAAGTTGATATGTTTTTCAGTTGCTAAAATAAAACTTTTTGTGAATTACTTAAATAGAAAGATGTACATATACATAGAATATTATATAGGATAAATTTTATAATAGAATTTGTGTACAATACTACATAAGTTCGAAAATATTTCCATATTCTTTATATAGAATGATGATAAGCCTTTTCTTATTTTTACAACATAATTTTTATATCATGTACATGAAAACACTTTTTATTTGGATGGCATTGTTTTTTTGTTATGCGATATCTGGTTTTGCGAACGAAAAAGCATATCTTTTTTCTTATTTCATTAAAGACAGTAAGGATGGATTACATTTGGCTTATAGTTATGATGGTGTGAATTGGCTACCTTTGAATGGAGGAAAGTCTTTTCTTATACCTGCCATAGGTAAAGATAAGTTAATGCGTGATCCGAGCATTTGTCAAGGTCCGGATGGAACATATCATTTAGTATGGACTTCCAGTTGGACTGATCGTATTATTGGTTATGCTTCTTCTCCTGATTTGATTCATTGGAGCAGGCAACAAGCTATTCCGGTGATGATGCATGAATCTACTGCACGTAATTGCTGGGCTCCGGAGCTCTTTTATGATGAACCGTCGCAAACGTACTATATTTTTTGGGCTACAACTATTCCTGGAAGACATAAGAAAGTATCTACCAGTGAAAGAGAGAAAGGATTGAATCATCGAATTTATTATGTAAAAACAAAGGATTTCCGTACTTTTTCAAAAACTAAAATATTCTTTAATCCAGAATTTAGTGTGATAGATGCGGCAATCGTGAAAGATCCTATTCGGAAAGATTTGATAATGATAGTAAAGAATGAGAATTCTAATCCACCAGAAAAGAATTTACGTGTTACACATACAAAAAAAATTAAGAAAGGATTTCCTATTGAGGTATCCGAGCCGATTACAGGAAACTTTTGGGCTGAAGGGCCGGCTCCTCTTTTTGTAGGGGATACGCTTTATGTTTATTTTGATAAGTATAGGAACCATTGTTTTGGTGCAGTTCGTTCTCTAGACCATGGTAGAACGTGGGAAGATGTGTCTGATAGAGTTTCTTTTCCAAAAGGTATTCGTCACGGAACAGCATTTGCTGTGGATGTTTCTGTTGTAGAGGCCTTAAAAAAATGGAAGCAGGAATGTAAATCTTATTAGAGAAGAATTATGAATAGGCAAACTTGTGCAGATAAAGTCTTTATCGATAGCAGAATAATAGAGATATAGTTAACGCAGAGAGGCATAAATTCATGTCCTTAAGGGGAAACTTTGCAATTCTTGAAGAGAAACAATTTTTTCATTAAAAGGTATGAAAGCCGGAGTTGGGGAAGTCTTGTCTTTTATACAAATGAAGTCTGCCCCAACATCCGGAATGTATTTTTGTTAATGACTATAATTCTGTGAGTATAAAATGTTATTTTAAGAACTTTTTTAAAGGACATTTGCTTTTTTTGAGTCCTTCGGCAATGCTTTTGGCATTCATGCGAGCTCCTTTCAGAGATGAGTGTGTATGGTCATGGTTGAAATAAGCGGTTGCTTTTTGGGGACCCTCCTTTTCCAGTTTGTCAGCACTGATTTTATTTAAATCGATGAAATAAGCTCCTGTTGTTTTAGCTGCTTCCCATGTCCATTTGCCAAAAGATTCAGTATTGCGTTCAATTTTTCCTTTTTCCCATTTGTTGCGTGGTGTGTGGCTGAGAACAATGGCTGTGGCTCCTTTTTCTTGTATATCCATGATGAATTTACGCAGATACCATCCGAAAGTATAAACAACCTGATATTTGCCGGTTTTTTCCATTAAGAATACTTTGCTCTCATCACCGGAGCCTGCTAACTCTGCCCGAGCTTTGCCGGTATTAATATCTCCAGCATCGTTGTGCCCAAACTGAATTAAAACGAAATCTCCAGGTTGTAATGCATTGTATATTTTGTCCCAACGACCTTCATCGAGAAATGTGCGTGCACTTCTTCCTGCCATGGCCCAGTTTTCTATTGAAATCTTTTTTAAATCGAATTCTTTGGCAATTACGCTTCCCCAACCCCACATGCCATTCTTATGCTTGTCTTCATTTTTTACAGTGCTATCTCCAATGATAAACAATATGGGATTTCCGTTTTTTCTGTGAGAACCTGTTATGGTATCATTTTCTATAGGTTTCAGATAATGAGCTAATTTTAATCCTTTGTATTTTCGGATGCCATCAACTGCAGATTCTGCATTAATTTTTGCACCGAATGAGCTTGTATGAATACGGTCAAGATAAAACATGTATTTTACTTTGTTCTTTCCAAATTTTTCGAATTTACGTGCGCTAATATCATTTAGGTCTATAAAGGGAATGTGTTGTTCTGATGCTATTTGCTTTGCCCATAGACCAAAAGTTTGGTCAGTACGTTCAATGTGGGTACTGTCTTTATCCGTCCAAGCATTGCGAGGGGTTAAAGAAAATAATATGGGATGAGCGCCTTTTGCTTTTATATCTTTCACAAATCGACGCATATATTCTCCATAGGTATATACCGTTTCTTTCGCTCCGGTTTCTTTAATGGTTACATTCAGTGTATCTTTGCTAATGCCTGGAATAGATGCACGTGCCCTTCCACTGTCGTAAGGGCCATTATCGTTGTGCCCTAATTCGATAATTACCCAATCTCCCGGGCGGATTCCTTTGATGATATCGGGCCATAAACGATTATAGAAAGTACGGCTACTCGTTCCTCCTAATGCATGGTTTTCTACGGTAATTTGTTTCGAATCAAAATAGTCACTCATATAATATCCCCATCCCCATTGTCCATTGTTTCCATTTCCTAAAGTTCCGGTACGCATTGTGGAGTTTCCTATTAAAAACAGAACAGGGTGGTTCCCTTTCCGACTTGAACCAGCTTCAGGTCTTGCAGTGCGAACCTTATTTAAGCTGTCTAAAGTGTTGTCAATCACAAAATTGTTGTCTTTTATGGGAGAGGAGATTTTATTTTGTGCTTGCAAATATAAACTGCATGTTATTGTGATTACTCCTAATGTGTATTTAAATAATTTTTTCATCTTTTTTGAAATAAAAAACTCCCTCTCCACGTGATTAAGTCTATTGGATAGGGAGTTGATATGAACTAATCTTCGTTAAACTTATCGGAAAACCGATTTATTTTAATTTGTAAATTTCTGTTCCAGCAAGTAAAAAGCATCCCACTCCATAATCTTCGAAGTCCGGAGTACTATTATAAGTCACAGGTTGACTGTCTTTTGGTTCTTTGCCTGTACCTTGTACATATCCTAGGAATCCATTCTTGTGAACAGCATCTTTCACCATGGCATACCATGCTTTTAAAACTACAGGAAGATATTCTTTACGATCGAGTAATCCTTTACGGATACCCCAAGCCAATCCATATACAAATAAGGATGTTCCTGAAGTTTCTTTACCTCCAAAATGAGTAGGATCGTGTAAACTTACATTCCAGAAACCATCTTGGCGTTGGCATTTTTTGATTGCTTTGCTCATTGAAATAAAATCATTAATATAGTCTTGACGATGAATTTCATTTGTAGGAATTTCATCCAATACTCGTACAAGAGCAGCATAAACCCATCCATTTCCTCGACTCCAATAGCAGTTTTTTCCATTAGGTTCTTTATAAGGAGGGTCGAAATCCTGATCGCGCCACCATAAGCCATCTTTGGGATTGTACATTCCAGCTTCTCCGTGTGTGTTTCGGGTGTAAGTGTACATATCCCACATCTTGTCGTAATATTTTTGTTCTCCTGTCATTTTCCCTAATTTAGCATAGATAGGCATTGCCATTTGGATGGCATCAATCCACCACCAATCATTTATTTGTGGAGTATTTACTACCATATCAATGCTCGCTTTTATGTTTCTAATCATATTAGGGTCGGATGGGCACAGATTATAAAGTTCAATGTAAGTCTGTCCGCAGCAATGATTGTCTGCGTTTCGGGTTGTATTGCCGTTGCGCATACCCCATTTGTGAAAATTGGCCCAATCATAGGCATATTTATAATAATCTTCACGAGGATAGATGCTGTATAGTGATATTAATCCTTCATAATAAACACCTCTTGTCCAAATATTACTTGGACGCATTTTGTTTTGTTTGAACGAAGGTAAAGTGTAATCAGCATACTTTTTCATAAAGTAGTCGTTTACTTTGATGATGGTTGCCAAAGTCTCTTTTTGTATGGGCAACTCTTGAGCTGTAACAGATTTTCCTGGAAATAAATGAAGGAATGTTACGGTGATAAAAAAGAATAGAGATTTCTTCATGTTGAAATGATTCTGTTTTTTATTAGTTGGTTCTTGTTTTAATTCTATAGGCAAAAATAGTTAATCAGTGCCCTTCTTTCAATGGAATTCTGTTCAATCATATTGGTTTTTGTCCATAGAGCGTTTTTAGTATGAGTGGAATGTATGTAATGTGATAATTTCTACATGGAATCGTACGATATTCTATGAAAAATGAAGGTAAAGTTATAATTAACATATGAATAACAGAAACTAGAGATGAAAAATCAAGCTTACTGTTATTTGTTTTTTATGCTTATGGTTATTGAACTATTTGAATAGGTATCCTCTGAAGTTCCCTTTTTTCTTTATGAGTTCAGGTCCGAAATAGAAACCAGGTTGTGTAGGTTGATTGTAACCTACATTTTGAGTGGCAATACTGATTCGATATGTAGGCTCTTCAAGAAACGTGTGGAATCTGTATTTTGTCGGGATGGTTGATACATAGAGCCGGAGAGAGTTATTATCGCTGGAACGAACAAGAACTTCTTCTCTCCAATCGCCTATAATATCGCCTTGTAGACAAGGATTTGATTTGGAACCATTATTGAAAAGAATTCCCGAAAGTTTGATAAGTGGTACAAATTTTTTGTTATTCCAGTCATATTTGATAATCATTGTCTTATCTAATAGTTCTCGCAATAAATCTCCATCCCACCAAACAGCCATATTAATAGGTGTTCCTTTAATTTTTGAAGCTATAATTTCCCCTTGTATATTACGGATGCCGTGTGAATCGGTTGACCACATTTCTACTCCGGGGTGATTGGGGTCAATATCTGCAGCCATGCAACGTCCTACATCTGTATTACTTTTTATTTGAAATAGTACTTTGCCTGTAGCTGCATCTCTATAAGTACTTCCGTCGTATTTGTTTTCGTGGCAATCCCATACTTGTAGACCTTTTCTGTAAGGGTCAAATTGAGTCAGATGTATAGCATCTCCATGTCCCATTAGTGTGGAATAAAGGCCTTTGCCATTATTGTTAATCGCACACGAACCATAGATAATTTCATCACATCCATCACCATCTACATCACCAACTCTTAGATTGTGATTTCCTTGTCCTGCATAAATTTCACATCCGGGTTGGTCACTGTCGAATATCCAACGTGTTTTTAGTTCTTTTCCATTCCAGTCGAACGCTACTAAAACAGTACGCGTATAGTATCCTCGGCACATAATGACACTTGGATGTATACCGTCAAGATAGGCTATGCAAGCTAAGAATCGATCACTTCGATTGGCTTTATGATCTCCCCAGTCGGCAGGACAACCTCGGGCAGGAAGGTAGTCTATAGTCTGTAAAGCTTCGCCGGTATCTCCTGCAAAAACAGTAAGATATTCATTTCCTTTCAGGATACGTCCTTGCTTTATCATTTGGTTTCGGTTTGAATCATATATCCCAGCTTCACGGTAATCAGCATTGGCATTTCCTATGATTTTTCCTTTCCCATCTATTGTTCCGTCGGCTGTTTTCATGACTATCTCTGCTTTTCCATCGTTATCTAGGTCGTATACCATAAATTGTGTATAATGAGAGCCTGCGCGTATGTTTTTGCCTAAATTAATGCGCCATAAATGTTTGCCATTCATTCGGTAACAATCAATAAAAACTTCACCTGTATAGCCTTCATGTGAATTGTCGTGTGAATTGCTTGGATCCCATTTGAGAATGATTTCAAATTCACCATCGCCATCTACATCACCGATGGAGGCGTCATTGGGACTATAAGTATAGGTTTCACCAGTGGGTGTTATTCCATCTGTCGGTTTGTTCAGTGGAATTTCTAAATATCCAAGAGGTGCATTTGGAGGAAGTGTATAAGTTCCGTCGAAGTGATGGGTTTCTTTTCCGTTTAGAATAGGGCGTACTTCGTAAACTGCTGCTTGGGAACAATGATTCTTGTCTCTAAATAAAGTACTGACTGTAATAGGAGTTTTATTTAGTTTTTTTCCATTTCTATATATATTAAAGCCGGTTTGTATAGGGTCGGAAGAAAGATATCTCCACGAAACAACAACTTCTAATGGGTTTTTACGAATGGCTATTACGCCACGGTTTAGTTTTTCTCGTAACAATTTTGAATAATCGTAACAAGATTGTGCTCTCATTGAAACAATAGGTATAAGCATGAATAAACCTAATAGATAAATTATAGTTTTTTTCATATTAGTTTTATAGATTTGAATTACATTTAGTTAACATGCGAAAGTACTTCTTTTCAGAAAGTTGGAAATGGAATATTGTACAAAGTGTATATATAATTGTACAGATGAAAAAGAATGTGGTCTTCTGTATATAAAAAGAGTGGATGGATGTGTGTCAATTTATAAAAATCAAGATTGTGTTTTATTTAATTTGAGGAGTAAAATAGTATATATCACTGCTGTCCCATTCAAATCGCGAAGTATCATCTGAACTTAAATTCTCAGAATAATATTCTTGATATTTAAGCACATACATAATATTTTATATTAGTAGGGTTAAGTTTCGAAATCAAATCGGTTTTCCTTAAAATTGTTTGTATTACTCATATATACAGTATATTATGAGACCAATTCACAATTTTAATGGGACACTAGTGAGTATATATAAAATAAAGAATTGGGTATGAGTGATATTTGTGCTTTGTATAGAACTCCATAAGAAAACCAATATCTCCATACTCTTCATCTTGGGCTGAATGATAAGGTCTGTTACTTTTGCGAAAAAATATATGTAAAATGATAAAATTAGCGATTTTAATAGTAGTAACTTGTTATGGATTACAGTTGTCAGGACAAGATAAGTTTCCTGATGGTAAAATCATTTCGGATTGGTATGGTCAAAATGAAAGTGTTGATATCCGTAAATTGGGAAAAAAATTCGTGATTACGGATTATGGAGTAGTGAATGATAGTACATTGGTGCAGACAGAAAAGATTCAGTCTGCTATTGATGCTGCTTACCGAAATGGGGGAGGAGTAGTAGTTATTCCAAAAGGAACTTATTTGAGTGGAGCACTTTTTTTTAAACCGGGCACACATTTATATTTGGAAGAAAAAGCTATTTTGAAAGGAAGTGATGATATCAGTAACTTTCCTGTTATTGAAACTAGAATAGAAGGGCAAAACTTAAAATATTTTGCAGCCTTGGTGAATGCTGATAAAGTGGATGGTTTTACGCTTTCAGGAAAGGGAACGGTGAATGGAAATGGAGAAAGATATTGGAAATCGTTTTGGCTTCGACGTAGCGTTATTCCAAAATGTACCAATATGGATGAATTACGTCCTCGTTTGGTTCATGTATCAAATAGTAAAAATATAAAAATTTCAGATGTAAAATTAGTCAATTCTCCGTTTTGGACTACACATATTTATAAATGTGATAGTGTAAAACTCTTGAATTTATATATTTATTCTCCTTCGTATCCTGTAAAAGCCCCTAGTACAGATGCCATTGATATTGATGCTTGTAGGAATATATTAGTGAAAGGGTGTTATCTGTCTGTGAATGATGATGCTATAGCAATGAAAGGCGGTAAGGGTCCATGGGCAGATCAAGACAGTAATAATGGAGGAAATTATGATGTTATTATTGAAGATTGTGTTTTCGGATTTTGTCACGGAGTTCTGACGTTTGGTAGTGAATCAATTTATAATCATAATATTATTCTTCGACGTTGTAGTGTGAATCAGGCCAAACGGCTATTGTGGCTAAAAATGCGTCCAGATACTCCACAGCATTATGAGTATATTCTTCTCGAAAATATTGAAGGTAATGTTGGTCACTGTATATATGTGGCTCCATGGACACAGTTTTATGATTTGAAAGATCGCAAGGATAGTCCGAAATCTTATTCTAATCATATAACGATGCGTAACATTCAGCTGGATTGTCATTCTTTCTTCTCGGTTAAAAAGTCAGACCAGTATGAATTGTCTAATTTTTGTTTTGATAATATGATTATAAAAGCAAAGGAAAATGTGAATATAGAGGAAAATATAATTGATTCGTTAATTATTAAAAAGATAGAGGTTAAAAAGGTTGAATAGAAAAAGGATTATTTGAGGAATAGGACAATCGTACACAATATGGAAAATAATACAAAACTCCTATATATAGAGAATTTGTGTTATGAGATTACATAAAGTTGTCGATTTGTCCATATTCTTATTCTTGGACTTTATTATGCAATATGATATTTTTGTGATGTACTTATTTTGAAAAACACCGAATCTAAAACCATAAAAACAATGAAAATTTATAAATTATTTTTTTACTTCTGTTTATTAACCTTTTTTATTCCGATGGAGTTGTTTGCAGATATACAGCTTCCTTCTATTATGTCGGATAATATGGTACTTCAACAAAAAGCAAAAGTACGTTTTTGGGGTAAGGCTCGTCCTAAAGAAAAAATTCAAATAAAGACCTCGTGGAATCGTAAGAAATATAAGGTTGTTGCATCGGAAGATGCATGC
>Glacier_p2__coassemble_1473_pt1 | contig 19973 bp, 16 predicted proteins | sample Glacier_p2__metabat2_low_PE_019 | metagenome-assembled genome bin Glacier_p2 | reverse complement strand
CTGCACGCAAGGAAGCTCTTCCCGACAGTCGGGACACGCCACCCGGAAAAACACCAGCACAGAGACCTTTCCTTCAAGCACGGCATTGTCCAACCGCCTTCCATTCTCCAGTTCCACAGAAAAGGCAGGCAAGACATCGCCCACCTCCAACGATTGTCCCTTTCCCGAAGGATTATCATCGTGAATACATCCTGCAACAGAAAAGAACAGCAACAGGACACCCATCATCCGAATCATTTTATCTTTCATAACCTGCATAATTTTTTCGTCCGGTGAAAATATCATTTTTGCCTTTTGCCTGCAAGTTCTATCAACAAAAAGCTTTGGTTCCTACAATAAGAAACAACCTGTTTTTCCTTTTTGCAAAGCTCTTCTTATGTCACCGAAAGAAGTATTTGGCTCATATCACATTTTTTTATTCATATTTTAGCCAAACAGCCATTATGATTTAAAAAAAATCGTATATTGCGTACCTTGTTAATCAATATTCACACCATACGAAAAACGAAAAGAAATGAAACTCTATGGATTTATACTGACCATGTTCTTCATGCAGAACCTGTTTGCCGGAGACAAGCAGGACACATTCGAGCGTTTGAATAATCTGGTAATTACTAATCCCAAAGCTGTCATAAATGCTCTGGACGGACTCGATAAAGCATCCGGATTACCGGACTATCAGTCCGAATACCTGCGTGCATGTTCCTACTATAATCAGTTTCTGTATTACCTGTCCATGATTCATGCACGCAACGTTGTAGACAACAAAAAAGATGTACAACACACATCGGTCATGAGAAAAAGCTACATGATTCTCACCGAATCGGCTTCGCAGGCATTTTGTCTGGAAGAGGCCATAACGTATGCCGCCAAGGGAAAAGATTTTGCCGTTGCTTCCAACGACCGCACTTTGCAGGCACACATGATACTGGTGGAGGGAGACGTGTATCGCAAAATGGGAATGACAGGGAAAAGTTATGAACTGCTGAACGAAGCTGCCCAACTGTTGAAAAACGCCATAAAAGAAGACGAGATTCTGGAACTGAGCCACATTTATGGATACTTGATGCAGTACTACATCAAAGACAGCAAGATAAATGAGGCCTGGCAAACAGGACTGCTCCGCGAAAGGAACTTGAAACAGCTGAAGAACCGCAGTGAGCAACAACATATAAAGGATAAGCAAAAAGGTTACCTCTATGCCAAAATGGCCTATCTGGCACAGAAACAGAACATGCCACAGGATGCCCTGAAGTTCTACGACCTGTTTAAAGAAACACGGTTCTCCGCGTCCATGGCCGGACAAATGGAAATCAACGACTACCTTCTGCTGACAGGACAATATAAAAAGGTAGTGATGGCAAACAATATGTTCTTCGATATCACAAACAACACCGACTCAACCAGCATCATATCGCAACGGGCCATGTACCAAAGCGGACAAGCATATGCGAAAATGGGCGACTACCGGAATGCCTACCGCATGATGCAACACATGCGCATGGCCGACACACAGCAAAGGAATGAACTGATTCGGACCAACTCTTCCAGCTGGCCGACATAGAACATGCCGTCATGCAGGCCCATAAACTGCAGATGATGTCGGAAAAACTGACCCTCAGAAACTATATACTGGTCGGACTATCCATTCTGTTGCTTGCCATGCTACCTTTATTGTGGATGCTCAGAATGCTGCGCAACAAAAACCGGAAAATGGTGGCTCTTATGATAGAATATAACAACCGCACGAAACAAAAAGCAGACCTTCTCTGCGAAAAAGCAAGGGGGGGGATTTTTAGACAACCAAACAACTGATTTACAAACTATTAACACAAACACCACCGAACTAACTCCTCGACAGAAGAAAGAGGATGCGCTCTTTCAGAACTTCGACCGGCAAGTGCGCGACGAAAGAATCTATCTGAACTATCAGTTCACACGCGACGACTATGCCAAACTGATGGGAACAGACCGGAATCGTTTTGCCCAAATCATCAAGGACCATACCGGAGGAAACCTCAACACCTACCTGAACGACATGCGTCTGAACTATTCCATCTCTTTGTTCCGCATGCACCCCGACTGGCCCATGGGAAAAATAGCTCAGGAAAGCGCACTGCCCAGCCTGTCCACGTTTTATCGCCTTTTCAAAGAAAAATACGGAATCAGTCCCAGCACTTTCAAAACCCGGCTTAAAAAGACAAAAAATACAGACAACGAAAGCTGATTACCTTTCTTATTTCCAAAGAAATCAATACTGATTTTTTGGGAATATTTTAAATTACCCCCCCCCATCGTTTTATTAACAACCTATTAAACAAGCAAATACGCAACAGCAAAAGCAAGAGATGACTTTATAAGAAGCTTTTACTGACTATTTAGGAAGATGATTCTGTTTATTTCAGTAAATGGTAATATAATTTTGCGAAAAACGAATGCAAAACAAAAACCCAAGAATCATGAAAAAAGCGGTTATAGGAATATTGCTCCTGTTTGCCTGTCTGGCAGCTTCGGCACAGAAGGTGGCAGTAAAAACCAACCTTCTTTATGATGTGACCACTACTTTAAACGTGGGAATGGAATTCCGAATGACACCACAATGGACTGTGGATGTATCGGGAAACTACAACCCGTTTAATCTGGGAAACAACAAAAAACTGAAACATTGGCTGATACAACCAGAAATACGCTATTGGTTGTGCGAGTCGTTTAACGGACACTTTTTTGCACTGCATGCCTTAGGAGGCTCTTTCAACGTGGGAAACATGAACTTGGGTATATTCCCTTCCTTTAAAGGGGAGAGATATGAAGGCGAAATGTTCGGTGCCGGACTGGGATATGGTTATCAGTTCGTATTGGGAAACCGATGGAATCTGGGACTGGAAATCGGTGCCGGATGGATTCACGTAAACTACGATAAATACGACTGCCCGAAATGTGGAGAATGGATTGCCAAGGAGAAAAAAGACCGGTTCGGACTGACGAAAGCTGCGGTTTCACTTATTTACATTATTAAATGATGGAGGAGAATGAAATGAAAAGACATATATTCTTGTTTACCTTGCTTTTGACTGCCGGCAGCGCAACACTGGCACAGACAAACTATCTCAGCCAAATAAAAATTGAAAAACAGCGGACGGAGAAAACAGACGACCGTAAGCTTTCCGTGAAAATGAACTTCAACTTGGACGAACTGGACATCAAACGCCAGCACTCGCTGACCCTCATTCCTGTTATCACATCGGCCGACGGAAGCCGGGAACAGGAACTGACACCGCTCGTGGTGAACGGAAGGGTGAGAAACAAGGTGATGAAACGGAAAGTGGCTCTGGGATACAGAGAAAACGTAAACAACATCACTACGATACAAAGACGAAACGGTGCCTCACAACAGGTGGCATACGAAACTTACATACCGTTCAAACGGTGGATGGCAAACGGAAACTTGAACATCAAAGGGGTGGTGACCGGATGCGCCGAATGTGATGAAGGAAACGAAACGGCTTATATGGGCGGAATCATGCCTGTCAGAGAACCTGTATTCGTATCGCCTTTCATCGCTCCGAAAGAAGAAACGGTGAAACGCCGATCCGAAACTCGAACGGCACGCCTGCAATTCCGACAGGATAGCTACAACATCGACCCGAATTTCAAAGAAAACCGCAGCGAACTGAACGAAGTGAGAAACTCCATCCAACTGGTGAAAGGCAATAACGACCTGACCATTACCGGAATTTATGTAACGGGATATGCTTCGCCCGAAGGACGGTTCAGCTACAACATGAAACTGTCTGAACTACGAGCCAAGGCATTGGCTCAATATATGAAAGGCGACCTGAGGGGAATAGACCCCAATCTCTACCACACAGACTGGAAAGGTGAGGACTGGGAAGGGGTGCGAGCCGAGGTGGTGAAACATCCGAAGTTAATGAAACAACAGGAAGTGCTCGACATCATCGACCATTGCGGAGATGACAAGGATGCCTGCGAAGAGCAACTGAAGGCACTGGTGCCTCCTGAAATATACCAACGCCTGCTGAACGAAATGTACGGACCGGTGAGACGGAATGAATACCGGGTGGAATACAACGTGCGACACTTCGACCTGGAGGAGGGAAAACGGATGGTCAAAACACGGCCCGACCTCATGAGCGTGAGCGAAATAAACCGGGTGGCAGAAAGCTACGGAAAAGGTAGCAGGGAATATACCGAATGCCTGCTGACCGCTGCACAAACCTACCCGCAAAATGTGACGGCTGTGAACAACGCGGCTCTTGCCCTGCTGGAAAACGGACGTGCCGAAGAGGCGGTGACCTTGCTGATAAAGGCACCGCAAAAACCCGAACTGCTGAACATGCTGGGAACAGCCTACTACAAAACCGGACAGACCGACGAAGCACTGAAAGCTTTCGAACGGGCTGCTGCCATGGGATATGAACCGGCTGCTGAAAATGAAAGAATATTGAAAGAATATGAATTTTTGATGAATGAATAAACAGATTTATTAACTTAAAACATTTACATCATGAGATTTACAAAGAGTTTATTGGTAGCATTTGCGGGACTGGGGTTGTTCGCATGCTCAAACGATGACGACGTAACCAAAACAATGCCCGAAGGCAATGGCGCAGTGACCGTGAAAATCATGGCACCGCAAGCCAGAGGTTTGGAAACTCCAACTCCAGGAAACGGCAACATTACTGTTGGCGGCGGTGACTTGACTGTGAAGTTGACTCACAACGGTGGGGAGATGACAGCTATCGTACCTGCAGAGCAGGTTAAAGGCGGCGAAGCATTGGTGAAATTCTGGAACGTAACCAACCCGACCAAACTGACTGTATCCAGAAACGGTGGTAAGGCTGGAGACAAGACCACTACCGAAATTACTGACTTGCAGCAAGAAGCTGAACTAATTCCGGTATATGGCGAAACTACAACCTTCACTCCGACTGCCGAAAATGACAAACCAAATGATAAGGATGCGATTGTTAATGAAGGTAATAACGATGGTGACGACAAGAAAGTGTTCCAAATGTACACAGCTAATGTTGATATGACAATCCCTGTAGGACGTCTGGAAATCTCCGGCATCAAACATGTGAAACACCCTGCTGAGAAAGAAGATAAATGTAAATTCACAACTCTGACCATCGACGGTATTTACCTGGACAATGTTAAAAAGACAGCCAACGGTACTGTTACCGACTATTACTTCGATGCCGAAGCTGAACAAAAAGGTGCTACCGGTACAGCCGAAGCCATCTTGAAAGATGCCATCAGCGCACAGAACAACAATTTCATGACACCGGATGCCGTATGGCCTGCCGTAGCTGATAACCAATGCTATGCCTACAACTTCTTCCCGGGCGCAAATAAAACTGAGAACCCGATTCTGAAAATCTATTTCAAGACTGCTACCGGTGCTGATACACCTGTTTCACAGCCCCGTTACGCCGTTATCGAGAACTACAAAAATGAATCAGGAGATCCCATCACACTGGAAGCCGGTAAGATTTACCGCATCACCGATGCTACCTTGTATGACAAAAACATCACCGGTAGCGAAGGCGGTGAAACCTTGTATGGCGTTACTGTAACCGTTACAGAAGCTACCTGGACTCCGGTTGATATCACAGTTGACTGGAAAGAATAAAGACACCTGCAGACAGACCAGTTCTGCCTGCCCTATAATCCCAACGGAGAGCCGGTTCTTCCGGCCGGCCTTCCTCCTTTTTCACCGACAAGCATACACTTTCACAAAACAAACATGGTATATATGATAAAGCATTTACACACCCTATGCATGCTGCTGGCACTTCTCGTCCTGCCAACCGGCTGCATCAAAGAAGACCTTGACGATTGCGACAATGTGTCCATCAGCTTCCAGTATCTGGCCGATGAAAATCAAAACGTATTGCCCGACTATGTAACCAAGGTGGACTTGTATGTTTTCGATGAGAACGAACGCATTCTGGAGGTGCGCACATATACCGGGGACGAGCTCAGACAAAGCAACACCACACCCACGTTCAGACTCACACACGGCAAACGATACAAAATGGTGGCCGTAGCAAACGACTTCGATGCCACCGATATAACCAATATTCACATAACCGGATGGAAAAACATATTCATCCAAAACCCTGCATGGAATACAGACAAGCCTGTGACTACACACGATGATAACTACATGGGACAAGCCGAATTCACCATGCCGGCCAAAGAGGGCATGAGGCACCACGAAACCATTACACTCTTCAGCGCACATATCGATGTGAAAATTGAAATGCACGGACTGCCCGCCCCGAACTCTCCCAACGGAGAGATTCCTTATGAAATCCGTATCGAAAACGCCAATGCGCAATGTGCATTCACTAACGAGGTGAACGCAGACCCCTCACGGAAAGAAACCGTCTATCCGATACTGGTTTTCGATAACAACAGACAATGCTACCAAACGAACGACCTTGCCTTGTTCCGCATGGACCACAACGGAACGGTGGACCCCGAACGGTGCAAACATGTAGTGGTGGTGACCGACAAAAAGACCGGTGAGGAACTCAAACGATTCAACGTGTATGATTTCGTAACACAAAACACCGGAAAACTGGACATCACACGCCAGGAGGCTGTTCTGCCTGTTTGCCTTGCTTTCGACCAACTGGACGTAACCATCAAGTTGCCCGATTGGTTTATTGAGGATATTACACCGGATTGGAACTAACTTCAAAAAAAAAGAAAAGGAGATTGACGATGAAAGCTCTATCTAGACACTATATCATGGCAGGACTGGTGACCTTGGCATGTATGGCCGGCTCCTGCTCCAATGAGGATGAAGCGTCCGGAGGAAAGACTCCCGTGACACTAACCTTTGCCACACGTTCGGCAACCGGTGCCGAGAATGCCGAAATCCTCACGGGAGAGGGTATGAAACACTTGCGCGTAATCGTGGCCGACAGCAAAAATCGAATATGTTATAACTATACGCATACGTTCGACAACGAAGGAACATCAACCACCGTACGGTTTGGAGACCTTTATGCAGGAGAAACCTACAAGTTCTATGCCGTGGCTAACGAAACAAGTTTCGATGCCGATTTCAGCAACCCCGACCTGAATAACTTGCCTGCCACATCCTTGACTGAAGCTCAACGCCCTAAACTGATAAACAACGGACTGCCTGCTGCCGGAAGCATGAGCTTGCAGCTGACAGAACAGACTCCGGACCAGACCATCAACCTGTTGCGAGCGGTGGCCAAGATAAAGATTACATTCATAAACGAGACGAACGCAGAAGAAAGCATTACAAACATCAAACTGAGCGGAGCCTCGGCCGGAAGTACAGCCTTGTTCCCAACAGAATCTGTCTCCTCTTCCGGAACAACTAATCTTGTCTGGGAGAATTGCACCGTACCGGCTTCGGGCAGTCAAGCATGCCCGGTGCAGTATGTTTATGAGTGTACTCCGCCTGCCGGAGGTTATGTGCTCACTGCCACACGAGGCGGACAAGAGCATACATTCAATCTCACACAGCTGGCCGGACTGAACGAAATAAAAAGAAACCAACAGATAAACATCTCTATCAATCTGCAGCAGAACAATACCTGCCTGCTGGTGGGATGCACCGTAGAACCTTGGACAAACAAAGAACTTAAGCCTGAGTTTCAATAATACACCGAACCTTCTAAATTGCATGATATGAAAGCTATGAATTATATAAAACAGATACTCGCCCTCCTGCTGCTGGCCGGATGCGGTCTGTATACTTCCTGCACGGACGAAAAGGCCGGCTACGGACCGAACCCCGAAACAGACGGAATGACGCTGAGTATCTCCCTGCCGGACCCTATCCGCATCAATCCGCAGTCGCGTGCCGGAATGGAAGACTTCAACAAGATTCATAACCTGAACATCGTAATAGCCGATGGAGAGGGCGATAATGCTCGTGTAAAAAAGATTCTCTATCTGGACGGCTCACTGCCTGACGATGAGATAGAACCGGGCATCACCGTAACCATGATATATGGAGAGGACATCCCTGCCATACACTTTGATGCCGAACGATATCCCGGAAAGAACATCTATGTACTGGCCAACTGGGGAAAAGCGCTTACCACTGACGAGATTCCTGACGTGGCAAGTCTGAAAAGCCTGAAACAAACCACTTCGAACCAGGTGGGTGCCAGCGGTGTTCCCATCGGCGCCATGATGTTTGGAAAAGCCGAATCTGGCACCGACGGTAATCACGGTATGAACCATCAGGGAGCACGCATGATAGCCAGACTGCTGCGTACCACAGCCATGGTAACGGTAGCCATTGACGGAACTGCCTTGAACGAATATGTTCACATCACCCCCACACAGGTGACCCTCTGCAATGTGCCCAAGGCATGCTCCGTGGCTTCCGAAAACCGGGTGACGGCTGACGAATGCGTTGCAAACGGCGAGAGTAAAGCAGCCGGAACCATGTGGCTGAAAAGCATAACTAAAGGTGAAAAAACAGGAAAGCACTTCTCTACCACAGCCTACAACGAAGATGGAGTGGAGCCCATCTTTCTCTTCGAAAACATTCACGGTGAGGATTTCGGTGACAAAAGTGTGACAGAGGAAAACCAGAAGCTCAAACGCCCGGCAGGAACCGGAACCACAACGGCAGACATAGAGGCTGCCACGAAAAACTGTTCTTACCTGAAAGTGGAGGCTGAATACAACTACACACGCCCGGGACATGAGATATCGGGCTCGGTGGCATTCAAGCTCTTCCTGGGAGAGAATATCACCGATAACTTCGATGTAAAACGAAACCACTACTACCAGGTGACACTGAACCTGAGTGGCATGGTGGTTACCGAAGACGGACATAGCTTAAACCCCGACGGCACACTGACCATAAACGACAGCGATGCCAGCTGGCGCATAGACAGCAAGCTCGACAAAGTGACAATTCTGAACGGTGACGTAAACCTCAATGCCAGCGGCGACTTCTTCTTCCTGCAACTTGCCGGACAGGAGAATGTGGAATGGAAAGTAACGGGTAGTAGCCGGGATAACCAGTTTTTACACATTTACAGTGAAGATGGCAATTATTGGGGAAGCCCTACTTCTATAGGTGTCAGTGGTAAAAATATTCCGAAAGATGGCATCCTTATTTACAGCGATGAATGGTATCCTGATGAAACAGGAAATTCTGTATCGCAAAGCCTGACCATTACACTGGAAATTAAGGAAAGCGGAAGCTGGAAACAAGTGAAAAGCATCACTGTTACCCAATATGACCCCATACAAGTGACATTGCCATCCTCCGCAAACGACCTGCCAGAAGGACTCAAAGATTTTGCCGGCCGGAAAATGTATATCGACAGAATTGACCGGAAGGCCATGCCTTGGGGATTCTCTGGTGTCAGTTTCGACATGACGCACGGCACCAACGGTTTTGAAAATGCATTCAACCTGATAGACGAAAATGGGAGCTACCATACACAAGCTTTAACATACACTCCTTGGGGAAATGGTAATGGAGGCAGTGCCATGGTGCATGCCATCTGTTTGAATAACTTCACTAGCAGTGCTCCATCAGGAACTCCGGAGCAGCTCATAAACAATAAAGACTTGCCGAATGCCGCAGAGTTGCGAAGCAGATATGAAGACTATAATAACTACATCTGGACCATACCTACCATTGCAGGCTGGCAGGTCATAGAGAAATTTGCGAAAGAAGAAATTGAAGCATCGGGCTTTCCCATCTATTCATTCAACGAATACTGGACTTCCAATGCGGTAACCAAGGAAGACAAAGTGAACAATGACCCCAATGGCGACAAATATGCTTATTACTATCAATACGGTGCCGGATTCGACTCGATTCAGGAAGGAGACCCCTATCCGTACTACTCGCTGAGGGAGCAACCGAAACTCTACCGCTGCATCTCTGTCAGCAAACAATAATCAGGGAAAGCGTAAAGCCTAAATCATCCGGCATGGAACAATGAAATCCATGCCGGATGATTCATTTCATCTGCTGCATGTTTATGCAACCTGTCCGTTTCTGTCGGTTTACCCTGCATAAATATGAATTTCTGCATTCCCTATCCCAAAGAATTTCAGCCCTTCTGAAAGCTTTTCAGGGCCTGTATGTTGTTTCCTTCCATAAAGCCAGAATTGTAAGACCAACATACTTTTTCATGCCTGTTGTTTTCTTTTTTTACCACTTCATGCACCCCAACCTGCCCAAGCATCACATTCCAGGTATAAAAACAATCGCAGTTCTGGCAATGTAAGAACTGCAGTTGTTGTGGTGTAAAAACCGCAGTTCTTAGGAGGTAAGAACTGCAGTTCTTATCACCTAAGAACTGCAGTCGTTGGAAACAGGGCTTTTCAAAATCTGACTATCTGTCAGTATTAGAGCCATAAATTATTTCAAAAGGAAATCAATATCAGACATCTGCTTTCAATTAGACAAAATCCAATAACCCCCTTAGCGGAGAGTTCCAAGCGTACCCGGCATCATCCAGAGGAAATATTGTAATTTTTTTTACCCTGTCTGCTTATTGTTTTTATCTTCTTTTCTTCTACCGGTCTGTTTTCTCATGCATAGGGTTTTCAACCTCACATGCCTCCAGACGCATTCTTTTGCCCTCCAGTCCCCTTTTATTCTACAGCGTGTACCTATTCCACAAAAAAAGATTCCAACAGCACTTTTCAGGAGAAAAGCATGTATAAATATACACTCCTAAAAAAGACCAATCGCCCATGAAAGGCCGGCAGGCACTTTCACAGGCGATTGGTCTTTTTGTATAGAATTAGGGGAGTTTATTTCTGTGTAAAGGTTTTCATTCCTTTGAATAAACTAGCAACTGAAACCAATGCTTCCGATGAAGCAGGTTCTTCTTTCTGAAGATTCACAGTTACAGTAAAATCTGTAGCAGTAATCAAGCAGTCAATAATAGCAGAAACAAAATCTTTTAATGCAGCTAAGTCCGGATTACTTTCTATCAACTGCAGAATCAAGGGTTTTACCTGAGGAAGCACCTGAGTTCTCAAAACCTTCAATTCGTCATCGCCTAAAGTCAGGCTCACAGTACCATCCTCGTTTGTTTGCAAGGTAAAATGCACACCCGTTGTGGTCCATCTTTGAATTTCTTGCAACATAAGAGACAAGATAGGATTCATACCAGCTTCACGGTTCTTATCAGCTTCTACTTGTTCCTTAATAGCTGCAACATTGGGCAATACATAAACATCGTTACCTTTAACAACATAGGTTGCCAACGGTTTTTTGGGAGAATCTACCCAATCGGTCTCTCCTTTATAGCAGGCGGTAATTACACCATTATCGTGAAAAGTCACACTCTTAAGATATTGGGAAAGCAACTGACCTGCCAAAGAAGACAAAGATTCATCAATAAGGCTTTCCCAAAATTCATTTCCTGCTGTAGCCGTTACATCAAAGGCAATCATCGATTTTGATTCTGCTGCATCATAAGGCACACCAAACCATTTTCCTTGTTTGGCAAGAACATTATCGGCCAGCTTGATGTTATTCAAATTTAAAGTCATACCCTTCAAAGAAACCATACCTTCATAGGCAAAAGCTGTCATATTACCATTGGTAGCAGTTCCACTGAAAGAATAACCTGTTCCGTCTTCGGTTTTAACAATATTAACCGGAATGACTGTTTCGGCCTCAGCCGGGAACATATTTCTAAAGGTTAATTCTCCCATGTTTTCTGATTTAGGAGTAAAGGTTACAATCTTATCTCCATACAGACTTCCTTCATAGGATAAAGTCAAAGTTTTTGCATCTGATGCAGCTTCTCCATTAGCATAAACAACAGGTACATCTTTGCTAAATCCACCCACAAACTGTCCACCCTTGTCGTCGTCGTCATCACTACATGCGTTGAATGTAAATACAGCGCACAACATAAACAGCATGCTCTTTAAAAAATCTTTCTTCATAAATCTTTTATTTTAAAATATTATATTCTTACTTTGTCTTTAATAAGGACAAAAAACAAAAACGTGGCAAAGTTCTTATTATTTCACTGATAAGGAAAGCCCTATTTTTCCGAATAAATGTTCTATTTTTAAGATTATACCCAATGACCGATAACGAACTGCCTAAATTCGACCTTCCGGAAAGTTTTGTAGCAACCGACGAGATTCCGGTAGTTCTGCTGCAAAACTACGGACGCTTTCCCTGCAAAATCAAAGCAGGGCTCTTTGTGCTTTGTACCCGGGGAACGGTGAAGGCAATGGTAAACCTCACGCAACAGATTATCCGCGAAGGCGATTTCGTGACCCTGCTTCCCAACAGTTTTATCCAAATAGAAGAAGTGAGCGACGACATACACTTGTGCATGGCCGGGTTCTCGGAAGAATTCATGCTGCAATCCAACTATTTGAAATGGGCAATAAACAGCTTGTACGATATCTCGCAGCACCCCTCCCTATCTCTGCCTCCGCGCATCGTGCGCCTCTATGCACAGGCATTCGACCTGCTCAAGGCTTTTTATGCCACCGGACGTTCGGGAACAAACACAGAGGTGCTGGCATCCATCCTCTCGCTGTGCATGCAGACATGCGTGAGCCTTTACAGTCATTACAAACCACGGTGGAACAATGACGAGGGACGCGACAAGGAACTGTGCCGCCGTTTCTTTTCCCTGTTGAACAAGTATTTTGCAAAGGAACACGAGGTGGCGTTCTATGCCCGCGAGTGTCATGTCACGGTGCCGCACTTCTGCTCGGCGGTGAAACGTGCCACCGGTCACACGGCCCTCACCCTTATCAACCGCGTTCTGGTGATAAATGCCAAGGAAAAGCTGCACACCACAACACTCACCGCAAAAGAGATAGCTTTCGACCTGGGTTTTAATAACCCTTCGCATTTTAACCGTTTTTTCCGGGAACATACCGGCATGACACCTTTGCAATACCGAAAATCCTGATTTTGCCAATTGCTTGTTTATAATCCTTTTAAAAGAGATGTTCCCAAAAGTTCGTTTCCTTTCCCTTTAGGGTGTGTATACACGGCTTATTCGCCTGGGGATGAGCCATAAAATACCTGATAGAGAAACGCAGACTTTTCCCAAATGACTTGCCGGTCATACTTGTTCCATTGTCTGAAAAAAAGAAGCGGCAGTTCTGCAAACAACAGCATCTGCTGTCTCCTGCAGAAGCACCGCTTCTTATGCTAGAAGAGAAATTTTTCTTACTCCAGAATTACATGCGCTCGGGCACTTCAATACCCAACAGCCCCATGCCCAGACGTACAATTTTACCCACGTTCTGCGAGAGTGCCAGACGGAAGAGTTTCAAGTGAGCATTTTCCTCGCGCAAGATACTGAAGTCGTGGTAGAACTGATTGTATTCCTTCACCAAGTCGTAGCAATAGTTGGCAATAACCGACGGGTTGTAGTCTGTTCCTGCCTGACGCACCACCACTGCAAAGTCGGCCAGCATTTGGATGAGTCCTTCTTCCTTGTCGCTCAGTGTTACATCCTCGGGCAAACGTTCGGGGATGGTAATACCTGCCTCGGTTGCCTTACGTAGGATGGACTGGATACGTGCATAAGTATATTGAATGAACGGACCGGTATTTCCGTTAAAGTCGATAGACTCTTTCGGATTAAAGGTCATGTTCTTTCGTGCATCCACTTTCAGAATGAAATATTTGAGCGCACCCAATCCCACGATGCGTGCGATGTTGTCGGCTTCTTCTTTGGTCACCCCATCGAGTTTACCCAGTTCGGCCGATGTTTCGCGTGCCGTATTTATCATTTCTTCCATGAGGTCGTCGGCATCCACCACAGTACCTTCGCGACTCTTCATTTTACCTTCGGGCAGTTCTACCATTCCGTAAGAGAAGTGTACCAATCCCTTGCCCCACTCGAATCCGAGTTTATCCAGCAAAATAGAGAGCACCTGGAAGTGATAGTTCTGTTCGTTTCCCACTACATAAATCATCTTGTTGATAGGATAATCCTGGAAGCGTAGTTTGGCAGTACCGATATCCTGTGTCATATACACCGAAGTTCCGTCACCACGCAGCAACAACTTGTGATCCAGTCCCTCGGCAGTAAGATCGGCCCACACCGAACCGTCTTCCTTCCGATAGAAGAATCCCTTATCCAGTCCCTCCTGTACCTTGTCTTTTCCTTCAAGATAGGTTTGCGATTCGTAATAGATTTTGTCGAATCCCACTCCCATCATGCGGTAGGTTTCATCAAATCCGGCATAAACCCACTCGTTCATCTTTTCCCAAAGCGCACGCACTTCAGTATCTCCGGCTTCCCATTTGACCAGCATCTCACGTGCCTCTTTCATGAGTGGCGAAGCAGCCTCGGCCTCTTCCTTGGTCATACCTTGTTGCATCAGGGCAGCCACTTCGGCCTTATAATGTTTGTCGAATGCCACATAGTAATCGCCCACCAGGTGGTCGCCTTTCTTTCCGGAAGATTCGGGAGTTTCGCCATTTCCGTATTTTAACCATGCCAACATGGACTTGCAGATGTGTATACCTCTATCGTTCACAATATTGGTTTTCACCACGCGGTTTCCGTTGGCCGCCACAATATTAGCCAGTGCATTTCCCAACAGGTTGTTGCGCACATGTCCCAAATGAAGAGGCTTGTTCGTATTGGGCGAAGAGTATTCAATCATTACCAGCGGAGAATCAGGTGTAGCATCCGTGATTCCGTAATGCGCATCGGCATGAATTTCATCGAGCAATTCTATCCAGCAGGCCGATGACACGGTGAGGTTCAGGAATCCCTTTATCACATTAAAGTCGGCCACAGCCGGCTCATGTTCCTTCAAGTAAGCTCCTATTTCCTGTGCGGTCTGTTCGGGCGATTTGCGCGACATTTTAAGGAAAGGGAACACCACGAGTGTAAGGTGTCCTTCGAACTCTTTTTTCGTTTTTTGCAACTGCACTTGTGCAGGTGTTACTTCCTGACCGTAGAGTGCTTTGATGGCCTCGATGGCCGAAGCGGCTATTTTATTCTCTATCTTCATAACGAAATGATTTCTTGATTTCTACTATTCAATTGTGCAAAGATAGAGAGAAAAAATGAAAGAACCATTATTGCTGCGGAGTGCTTTGTGTGCTTTTGTAAGTTGCATTCCTTTGTTTTAATGTGTGGAGTCATGTGTTTCGCACATGTCAAAGAGTAATCTTTAAAGTGCGGTCTTTAAAGAATTCGTAGTGAGCTCTGAATGGAGTTTTCAGCTTTTATTCGTTTATCATAAAGATTGGGTCGTTTATAGCTTTCATTCATTTAGATACATTAGTATAAATGACATGACATAAACACAGTCTGAAGTTGTAATCCTCTAGTGACGAGGGACAAAAAAAGCGGCCGCAAGCACAACACTTACGACCGCCTAAAATATAAAGTTCTAACAACAAATCATTTCAAGCCACGATTTCGAAGCAACGCATCCGTACCCGGTTCCTTACCACGGAAGTTCTTATACATATCCATAGCATCGTCTATACCACCCGGCGAAAGGATGTATTTACGGAACTTACCGGCCAGTTCCTGATTAAAGATATCACCCGAATCCTTGAATGCCTGATAAGCATCAGCATCGAGCACTTCGGCCCACATATAACCATAATAACCGGCAGTATATCCACCACCCATAGTGTGATTAAAATAGGTAGTGCGATAGCGCGGTGGAATCTGACGAATCAATCCACGTTTTCCCAATGTAGAATTTTCAAACTTCACCACATCCATGTTAGCATCTACCTTATCCAACACATGGAAATCCATATCCAGATACGATGCTGCCACATACTCGGTAGTAGCAAAACCTTGTCCGTATTTACCGGATTTCTCCATCTTCTCAATCAGTTCAGCCGGAATTACTTCACCGGTCTGGAAATGTTTGGCATACACCTTCAACACTTCGGGTTCGAATGCCCAATGCTCATTAATTTGCGAAGGAAGTTCCACGAAATCGCGTGGTACAGAAGCCACACCATTGTAGTGCACATCCTGGAAGAGCGCATTCAGAGCATGTCCGAACTCATGGAAGAGAGTAGAAGCCTCGTCGGCACTCAGCAAGGCAGGCTGTCCCTCAACCGGTGGAGTAAAGTTGCACACTACCGTCACTACCGGAGCTACCCGCTTGCCATCGGCATAAGTCTGCTCACGATAACTGGTGCACCATGCACCGCCTCGTTTGCTTGCTCTGGGGAAATAATCCATATAAAGCACACCCAGGTGTGTTCCGTCCTTGTCCTTGCATTCAAATGCCAATGCATCGGGATGAGGCAAAGGAATGTCTTTCAACTCGGTGAATGTCACACCATACAGTTTGTTTGCTACGTAAAACACGCCTTCGCGCACCTGATTAAGCGGCAAGTAGGGACGAATCTGATTCTCGTCCAAATCGAACTTGGCTTTCTTGGCTTTCTCGAAATAGTAGCGCCAGTCCCAGCCTTCGGGTTCAAAGCTCTTTCCATCTTTCTTTATTTCGGCCTGTATATCGGTCATTTCCTCCTTGGCTTTCTGAAGAGCTGGTTTCCATACTGCATCGAGCAGGTTATATACGTTCTTGGAATTCTTTGCCATGCGTTCTTCGAGTATGAACGATGCATAATCCTTATATCCCATGATATGAGCCTTCTCCAAACGTTTCTGCACCAATTCTCGCACCACATTCTTGTTATCGGCTTGATTTCCATTATTCCCACGGTTGATGTATGCCTTGAAAATCTTCTCGCGCAAGTCGCGATTGTCGGCATATTGCAGGAACGGCATCACGCTGGGATTGTGCAATGTGAACACCCATTTTCCTTCCATTCCGGCTTCTTTGGCTGTAGCTGCCGCATTGTCGATAAGGCTCTGTGGCAATCCGGCTAAATCTTCTTTCTTATCAATTACCAACTGAAAATCGTTAGTTTCCTTCAGCATGTTCTGTCCAAAAGTCTGTTCCAACACCGACAGTTCCTTGTTCAGTTCGCGCAGTTTGGCTTGCTTCACGCTATCCAGGTTTGCACCTCCACGCACAAAACCTTTATATACTTGGTCAAGAAGCTTGGTCTGTTCCTTGTCAAGATTCATCTTTGCGCTGTTTTCATGCACCTGTTTTACACGTTCGAACAAACGCGGATTCAGATTGATATCATCGCTGTGTTGTGACAGGAGTGAGGCCATTTCGGATCCCAAGGCTTGCATTTCGTCCGAAGTACATGCACTGTTCTGTGCAAAAAACACATATGCCACCTTGTTGAGCAGCTTTCCACTTTGGTCAAGTGCGGCAATGGTATTATCAAAATCGGGCATAGAGCGTTGATTGATAATCGCTTCCACTTCCTTTTTCTGTTCTTCCATACCCAGAAGCATAGCTTCTTTGTAATGGTCTACAGTGATTTGTTCAAAGGGCGGCACCCCGAATGGAGTATCGAACTCACTCAAGAAAGGATTTCCGCCTGCACTTTGTTCTTTTGACGCATTGCACGCTGCAAGGGTGAGTGCTACACCGGCAATCAGTAATGTCTTTTTCATAAAACGTTGGTTGGAATTTAATTCAGCCGATAAAGATATACAAAATATTCAAAATAACAAATTGTCAAGTATAACAAGGTATAAAAAGAGCAGGCAGGGTGCATTTGTTTACACAACAAACACATCCTGCCTGCTTATTGAAAGAAATGTTCAGTACGATTAACCGTTCACACGTTTATAGTCGGTCAGGAAAGTAGCCAGACCATTGTCGGTTAGAGGGTGTTTGAGCAAACCTTTAATGGCCGACAGCGGACAAGTAACCACATCGGCTCCCACTTCGGCACAAGCAATGATGTGCTGAGTGTGACGGATAGAAGCAGCCAATACCTGAGTTTTGAATCCATAGTTACGATAGATGCGCACAATTTGCTCAATCAAACCCACGCCATCATCGCAAATATCGTCCAAACGTCCTACGAACGGTGACACATAAGTAGCTCCAGCCTTGGCAGCCAGCAAAGCTTGACCGGCCGAGAACACCAGCGTACAGTTGGTACGGATGCCTTTCGAAGTGAAATACTTGATAGCCTTGATACCATCAGCTATACAAGGCACCTTCACCACAATGTTCGGGTTAAGGGCAGTCAGTTCCTCGCCTTCCTTAATCATACCTTCATAATCAGTGGCAATAACCTCGGCACTTACATCGCCATCTACAATGTTGCAGATGTCTACGTAGTGTTGACGTTGGTTCTCGGTTCCTTTGATACCTTCTTTAGCCATCAACGAAGGATTGGTTGTTACACCGTCGAGCACGCCCATAGCGTTAGCTTCACGAATTTGCTCCAGATTAGCTGTATCGATAAAGAATTTCATAGGTAAACAGTTTTTATGTTGTTAGTTAATAATGTACTTAATTTGCATATAACTTAGGCACGGAATTTATTCGTTATAATAAATCCGTGCCTAACTATCTAGTATCAGGAAGCTTCACTTTATTGGATAAAACCGTCGAGTTCGTTTCCAGCCTTGAACTTGACCACTTTCTTTGCAGGAATGGTCATAGTTTCCTTTGTTGATGGATTCACGCCGGTTCTCTCTGCACGTTCGGAAACAGAAAATGTACCGAAACCAACCAGAGATATTTTGTCGCCCTCCTTAAGAGTTTTCGAAACAACAGATACAAATGCATCTAGTGCTTTCTTTGAATCGGCCTTGCTCAGTCCCGACTCTTCTGCAATCGCATTGATAAGATCAGCTTTATTCATAATGTTTGTTTGATTAGATAAATATGCAACTTCAATATATGTTAATTACCTCACAAAGATAGGACTTAGAGTTTTAGAAACAAACATTCTCGACTAAAAATAACACAGAACGATGCAAAAAAAGCTAAGAAGCGCTTCTTTGGTATCCTCAAACCGAATAATTTACTATTTTTGCACACGTATTAACCCATAAACAAACACTTAGAAAGGAAACAACATGAACCAAATACCTCCTGTAACCAAGAACCTTCTTTTTCTTAATGTCATTTTCTTCCTTGCTGCCATGGTGACTCCCCGTATCGGTATCGACTTGCAAAGTATCATGGCACTGCATTATTTCGAAGCCGAGAATTTTGCTTTCTACCAGTTTATCACCTATATGTTCATGCATGGGGGATTCGCTCACTTGTTCTTCAACATGTTCGCCTTATGGATGTTCGGATGTACGCTCGAAATGGTGCTCGGAGCAAAGAAATTCCTCATTTATTATATGGTGTGCGGACTGGGAGCCGGACTTATTCAGGAAGTGGTTCAGTTCGTCGAACTTTCGCCCATCATTGCCCATTATAACCAAGTGAACATGGGCGGTATCTTACTTCCGATGGCCGACTATCTGAACCTGATGAACACCGTAGGTGCATCGGGGGCAGTCTTTGGTATTCTGTTGGCTTTTGGTATGCTATTTCCTAACCAACAGATGTTCGTATTCCCGCTTCCTTTCCCCATCAAAGCCAAGTTTTTTGTCATCGGATATGCCGCTATCGAACTGCTGTTCGGTTTCCAGGGAAACGACAATGTGGCACATTTCGCACATTTGGGCGGTATGCTGTTCGGATTCCTGCTGATTACTTATTGGCGCAAAAAATACCGCAATAATGGCCAGTATACTTACTGATTTAAAAAACCGCTTCAAACAGGGCGATATCGCCACGCGGTTCATCTTCGTTAATGCCGGAATATTCCTTGTACTAATGCTTGCCAAAGCTGCCAGTATGGTGGCCTTGCGTTTTGACATCGTGTTCCATCCCTACCGATGGCTGGAGTGCCCGGCGCAACTGGGAACGCTCCTCACCCAGCCATGGTCGCTGGTGACCTACATGTTCCTGCATGCTGATGCCTTGCACTTGCTGTTCAACATGCTGTGGCTCTCCTGGTTCGGGAAACTGTTTCTTTATTTCTTCTCGTCCAAGCATTTTCGCGGTGTATACATTCTGGGTGGCTTATGCGGCGGCATTCTCTACAT
>Glacier_p2__coassemble_1366_pt1 | contig 22343 bp, 10 predicted proteins | sample Glacier_p2__metabat2_low_PE_019 | metagenome-assembled genome bin Glacier_p2 | reverse complement strand
CTGGCTTGAAGCTTTGGCCAAAGAAACCAAGCTCCTTAAAGGACATTTTATAACCAACATACCGAATGCCATAAATACCAAGCTGTTTCACCCGCACGACAAACAGGAATCACGCAAAAGACTAAATCTTCCGGCCGACAAGAAACTCATTCTTTTCGGCTCGATGAAAACCACCGACAAACGCAAAGGAGCAGATTATCTCATCGAAGCCTGCCACATCATAAACAAGGAATATACCGAACTGAAAGACCATATTGCTATCGTTATCGTGGGAAAACAAGCCGAAGAGACTGCTGCCCTGCTGCCTTTCCCCTGCTACGACATGCATTACGTGAGCAATGACCACCGACTGGTGGACATCTACAATGCCGTAGACCTCTATGTAACTCCTTCCCTGCAGGACAACCTTCCGAACACCATCGTCGAAGCCATGGCATGCGGCACACCCTGCGTGGGTTTCAATGTGGGCGGCATTCCTCAGATGATAGACCACCTGCACAACGGCTATGTGGCCGAATACAAATCGGCAGCCGACCTGGCCAACGGCATCTGCTGGACCTTGTCCGACCAAGGTTATGAAGAACTGAGCGAAGCTGCTTACCGCAAAGCATCAACCTGCTATTCCGAAGCCAGCGTTGCCAGACAATACATCGAAATCTACAACAAAGCACTCGGACAACATGCATAACCATTTCCACCCGAAGTTCTCCATCATTACCGTGACCTACAATGCGGATACCGTGCTGGAGGATACCATACAAAGCATCATCACACAAACCTACAAGAATGTGGAATATATCATTGTAGACGGAGCATCGACCGACAACACCTTGAAAATCATCGAACGCTACCGCCAGCATATACACACCGTATTGAGCGAACCGGACAACGGACTGTATGATGCCATGAACAAAGGACTGAAACTGGCCACCGGCGATTATGTATGCTTCCTCAATGCCGGCGACTGCCTGCACGAAGACGATACCCTGCAAAACATGGTGCACTCCGTGCTTGACACACCCGGCGAAAGCCCTATGCCCGATGTGATGTACGGACACACGGCTTTGGTGGATACCGAAGGACATTTTGTACAGATGCGCCGCCTCACACCTCCCGAACACCTCAGTTGGAAAAGTTTCAAACAAGGGATGGTGGTTTGCCACCAGGCTTTTTTCGCACGTCGGGAACTGGCCGTTCCCTACAACCTGCATTATCGTTTCTCGGCCGATTTTGACTGGTGTATCCGGGTCATGAAACGAGCTAAGACACTGCACAACACCCACCTTACACTCATCGATTATCTGGACGAAGGCCTGACCACCCGAAACCACCGGGCATCACTCAAGGAACGCTTCCACATCATGTGCCACCATTATGGAACAGCCGGAACCGTGTTACACCACGCCTGGTTTGCCATTCGCCTGCTCACACACCGCAAAAGTGTGTGAATGCCCGAAATATAAAGCAACTCTTTTGCGAATAAATTATTTTGTACTATTTTTGTTGCATTAACTCCATATTGACAAAACTTTTAAATACACAGACTAATATGAGCGATTCAAAAGTTATCCTGGATGAAGCGCAGGAAAAAATGGATATGGCTTCCATGTATTTGGACGAATCTCTGGCACACATCCGCGCCGGGAAAGCTGATGTCCGCCTGCTCGACGGCATCCGTGTGGACTCTTACGGAAGCATGGTGCCTATCAACAACGTAGCAGCCGTAACCACTCCCGATGCACGCAGCATCGCCATCAAGCCTTGGGACAAGAGCATGTTCCGTGTCATCGAAAAAGCCATCATCGACTCTGAGCTGGGCATCATGCCCGAAAACAACGGCGAGATTATCCGTATCGGTATTCCTCCTTTGACAGAAGAACGACGCAAACAGCTGGCCAAACAGTGCAAGGGCGAAGTGGAAACAGCCAAGGTGAGTGTGCGCAACGCACGTCGGGATGCCATAGATGCCTTGAAGAAAGCCGTGAAAGACGGAATGGCTGAAGACGAACAGAAAAATGCCGAAGCCAAGCTCCAGAAGATTCACGACAAATACATCAAGCAGATAGACGACATGTATGCTGCCAAGGAAAAAGAAATCATGACTGTATAAAAACAGACAGGCATGAGCCTATACAGAAAAACTTTTTATTTATAACAGGAAACAACGGAAACGCATGGACACAGGTAAGGCTGTTTCTGTGCGTTTCTGCATTTTCTCCCAACCCACAACAATCAAGTGCACGGACTCGTTATCAAAAACACAGGTAGCTGGTATCAGGTAAAAACCGATGACAACCGGCTTGTAGACTGCAAAATAAAAGGGAACTTCCGACTCAAAGGAATTCGGAGTACCAACCCCATCGCTGTTGGCGACAAAGTGGAAATCAGCCTCAACAACGAAGGCACGGCTTTCATTACATCCATCGACGACCGCAAGAACTACATCATACGTCGCTCGTCGAACCTCTCCAAGCAATCGCACATCATAGCTGCCAACCTCGACCAGTGCTTTCTGGTGGTGACTGTCAATTATCCGGAAACATCGACCATCTTCATCGACCGCTTTCTGGCAACAGCCGAAGCCTACCGTGTACCTACAAGCATCATCTTCAACAAGACCGACCGCTACAACGAGGACGAACTACGCTACCTGGACGGACTGATAAATCTGTATGAATACATCGGCTATCCGTGTTTTAAGGTATCGGCCACCGAAGGAACCGGAGTGGAGCAAATCAGACAAATGCTCGACCATAAGGTAACTCTGTTTTCGGGCAACTCCGGTGTGGGCAAATCGACGCTTATCAATGCCATACATCCCGACTTCAAGGCCAAGACCGGAGAAATATCGGAATATCACAACAAAGGTATGCACACCACCACCTTCTCGGAAATGTTCGAAGTGGGCGAAGGAGGATACCTCATCGATACTCCGGGAATCAAAGGATTCGGCACTTTCGACATGGAACAAGAAGAAGTGGGACATTACTTCAAGGAAATATTCGCTTTCTCGACACAATGCAAGTATGGAAACTGTACGCATGTGCACGAACCGGGATGCGCCGTACGGAAAGCCGTAGAGGAACACCTCATCAGCGAATCGCGCTACAATTCCTACCTGAATATTCTGGAAGACGAGAATGAAAGCAAATATCGCTCGGGGTATTGACGGCTATCCCCATTATGGGAGTGCCGGATTACCACCAGTATAAACAGCCATGTTCATAGGTAAAGATACGTTCTTCCTTATGAAAACAGGAGTAGGTTCAAAGGTATATAAGCTTCAGCCATACGGAAGGTCGAATCATCCGAGGCCTCAAAATAATTACCTTTCATTCGTCACAGCTCATGAAACAACGACGAGAGCAGATAGCGTTTCTCCTGCGTGGAAGATGCCACCGGATGTATCTGAATGTCGGTGTGCATAATTCTGTATTCTTTAATTTGCTTTCAAGATAGCACTATTTATATTTGTATTCACATCGCGCTTGTCACGGGAAGTCTTGCGCCCGAAATCGAAGGTATAGGCTACCTTTACGTATCCGGTCTGCTGGTTGATGCGACAATGGGCAGTGCGGTTATAATCATAAACATCACTATCAAACACATATTTATAATCCCGACGTTTGATAAACAAATTGTCTGCACCTGCTTCAACGTGCCAACCACCGTGACTCCATGCGGCAAATAAACCGTATCGTGCCGGAGTCGTAGTATGAATAAAATCAACTTGCATCGTTTCTGTACGAGTTTCCCCATAAGCACTGAATGAAAAGTCTTTCCAATAATAATCCGCTTGCATACGACCACTGACAGTATTCAATTTTTGTCGTGAATAGGGAGCATAATCAATATACATCCACATACCACTCGCTTTCAATCGGAAGTTATCTGTTACTTTCCAACCTAACGACAATTGCATCGCAACTCCATCCAACATGGCATTACTATGATTAGTCTGTACCATCTTATCACCTTCGATGTAATAGAAAGGGATAAACATGTTCTTATATTTTTCATAGTAAGTCAGTAAAGTAAGATTCACATCTTTCAGTTGCATACTATAAGAAAGCATTGCAATATAGGAAGTCATCACATTCTGCACAGGGTTCCCTCGCTTTATTTGCAGTGAATCAATCACCTGTTCGGCCGTATTGAACCGTTCTATCCTGGGATTGTAGTTCTTTATTTCCCCATCCAATGCGAATGTATGATTGTGGGCCGGAGTGAAACGGATACGTGTCTGAAAACGAGGCGAAAAGCGATTTTCCTGTTTATCGCCATGCAGGCGATATTGGGAAAAGGAGAATCCCGGCGCAAGCTTCACAGACAAGCCTTTGCCTAATTTATATTTATACCCGAATAAGGCAACAGTTTCACCGTTCCACAGGTGTTGCCAAGAAGGACTGGTACCTTCGTAGAGCATCGAACTTATCAAACGGCGGTGAGATACTTTTGTATTCAATGAATGATGTTTATTGAAAGTCACATTATGAATAACTTGCCCATACAAAGTGTAATAATCCTCATGAACATCAGTCCATGAGCTGAAAGAACCCTCTTTATAGTTATAAGTATAATTATTACGATTATAGTTTCCGGAAAGATTTACCTCTAAAAACTGTTTTTCATTCAAATTGAAATAGCCGTACAAATCCAGCGAAGGCATCAGTCCCGACTGGTCGGTGTACTTGTGTCCCTCCTGCCTATCACCGCTGTTGTCGCTATACTCCAACAGGTTGTGAATGTAATTGTCGGGCGCATCGTTGCAGACCAATGAAAGTTTTGCCGATAGGGAGCGTTTCTCGCCATTGTGCTTCACGTTGAACTGGGCATACTGGCTGTTGTTTTTCACACGGTTTTCCAGCGTGGCCGTATGGCGCACCACATCACGGTTGGGAAAATGGAAGTTCTCGTTCATATCCTCCGTCTCGCCATCGTAACGGTTCTGCTGATGACCCACGAAAAGGGTGTAGTCCGTATTGCCACGATTCAGCTTCGCCACACCGTTATAGTCGCCGTTCAGGTAGCCGATGGTCTGTTTGCCGTCCAAAGATACATAGCCTCCCGAGGTATATTTCTTGGTAATGAAGTTGATGGCAACAAAATCGTCGGCATACTTTCCGCTGGGCATGTCGTGATATTCCACCTTCTCGATGTCGCGCGGACGCAGGCTCTGCACCTCGCGGAATCCAACAGGTTGCCCATCGATATAAAGAGAGGCTTCCTTGCCCATAGAGGTGACCTTGCCTCCTATACGGTCTACGTCCACGCCGGGAATCATCAGGCGATAGAGCAGGTCGTAACCCGTAAAGGAGTGTTTCACCTGTTGTTTGTCCGGATAAATCAAAAGCTTGTCCTCTTCGCGAACATAGGAGGAAGCGTTCACGGTAACTTCCTTCAAAGCTATGCTGTTGAGTTGCAAAGTGATGGGAGGAAGATGTGTATCATGCTGCAAGTCCACCGGCACAGAACTTGCCAGATAACCGATGGAGCTGACATGCAGCAGGTAACGGCCCGGCTGTACAGCACGGAGCGAGAACACACCTGTGCTATCTGTGCGTGTGCCTTGCACAAAAGTGGAATCGGGGGATAACAGGCGTACGGTGGCATAAGATAAAGGCTGCCGACGGGCTAACACTTTGCCTTTCAGAGTCTGAGCTCCTAATATAGAAAAGGGAAAAAGGAACAAAACCAACAACAGATAACGGTTAAATGATATTCCTTTTAAAGAGAACAAATTTCGTGCTGCTAAAGAATCAGGCAGTAACTGTACTTCCGATTTCATCGGATTCGTATCTGACGAAAAATAAGATTTTTCCATTTGAATTATATGTGTTTTCAGTATCAGTTTAAAGAGGAAAAACATCCGTCCAATCAGAGTATTCCTTTATTGCATGTATATGTTTTTCAAAAAGCAAATTTTAAAAAAAAAAGCAAAATTCACTCCAAATTTTTCTTGAACTTTTTTCTCAATGCTTATTTTCCATCCACAAATTGCATCGGACATGAGGCTTCTATCCGCGCAAATACAGCGACCTTACCATACGCAATACCTCCAACCTGGAAATCTATATTTTTGATACATATTTCTACACATCTGCATTGAACTTTTCCCTCCTTTCAATGTCTAACAGAGGTAGAAATAAATCAAATTTAGCTATTAAAATAAAATCCATGAATAAAAAAGTTAAGTGGGGACTTACCGCATTCATCGCCATCGGCCTGGTGGGCTGGGGCATCTACTCGCAACAACCTAAAACGAATGAAGAATTGGAAGCTTCGGAAAACATCGGGGCAAGCCAAACTAAAAAAAAGAAAATATTAAATGTAAACGCCCGGATAATCAAACCCAAGCGACTTACCGACGAGATAAACATCATCGGCATTCTGCTGCCTGATGAAGAGGTGGACCTCTCTTTCGAGACCTCCGGAAAGATAGTGGAGATAAACTTCGAAGAGGGAAGCAAAGTGAAAAAAGGACAACTGCTGGCCAAAGTGAACGACCGCAAGTTACAGGCCGAGCTACAACGCCTGCAGGCACAGGTGAAACTGGCCGAAGACCGTGTGTTCCGCCAACAAGCCCTGCTCAAGCGTGATGCGGTGAGCCAGGAGGCTTATGAACAGGTGAGAACTGACCTGGCAACCCTTAATGCAGAAATAAACATTGTGAAGGAAAATATCGCACTCACCGAACTGCGTGCCCCTTTCGATGGGGTTATCGGACTAAGACAGGTGAGTGTGGGAAGCTATGCTTCGCCCAGTACCATCGTGGCCAAACTCACCAAGACTTCGCCGCTAAAGGTGGAGTTCTCGGTACCTGAGCGCTATGCCTGGCAGATGAAGAAAGGTATCAACCTGGATTTTGACATCGAAGGACGACTGGAAGTGTACAAGGCAAAAGTATATGCCGTAGAGTCGACCATCGACCAGAAACTGCACCAGCTGAAAGTGCGCGCTCTTTATCCCAACCACGGACAGTCCTTGCTGCCGGGACGCTATGCCAACATTTCACTGAAAAAAGAAGAAGTGGAAAATGCACTTGCCATCCCTACCGAAGCTATCGTACCGGAAATGGGTAAGGACAAAGTGTTTGTCTACCGCAACGGAAAGGCACAACCCGTGGAAATAACCACCGGCATACGCACCGAAGCAGAAGTACAGGTGCTGAAAGGACTGCAGGCCGGCGACACCATCATCACATCGGGCACCCTGCAACTGCGCACCAACCTGCCCGTCAAACTGGATCACATCGACTAAAGAAACGAATCTATGAATATTTCAGAACTAAGTATACGACGCCCGGTATTGGCCACTGTGCTAACCATCATCATTCTGCTCTTTGGTATTATCGGCTATACCTACCTGGGCGTACGCGAATATCCATCGGTGGACAACCCCATCATCTCGGTTACATGCTCCTATGCCGGAGCCAATGCCGACGTCATCGAAAACCAAATTACCGAACCGCTGGAACAAAACATCAACGGTATTCCCGGCATCCGCTCCCTTTCGAGCGTAAGCCAACAGGGACAATGCCGCATCACCATCGAGTTTGAACTGTCGGTGGACCTGGAAACAGCAGCCAATGACGTGCGCGACAAGGTTTCGCGTGCGCAACGCTGGTTGCCCGACGACTGCGACCCTCCCACTGTGTCGAAAGCCGATGCCGATGCGCAACCCATCCTGATGGTAGCCTTGCAAAGTGACAAACGCTCGTTGCTGGAGCTGAGCGAAATAGCCGACCTCACCGTGAAGGAACAACTGCAAACCATCCCCGACGTGAGCAGCGTGAACATTTGGGGAGAAAAACGCTACTCCATGCGTCTGTGGCTCGACCCAGTGAAGATGGCCGGATATGGTATTACACCCACCGACATCAAAAGTGCCATCGACCGCGAAAATGTGGAACTGCCGTCGGGAAGTATCGAGGGCAACACCACCGAACTCACTATCCGCACCATGGGATTGATGCACACTACACAAGAGTTTAACGACCTCATATTGAAAGAGGAAAACAATAACATCGTAAGATTCAGTGATATCGGACGTGCCGAACTGGGACCGGCCGACCAGAAGAGCTACATGAAGATGAACGGAGTACCCATGGTGGGTATCGTAGTCATTCCACAACCGGGAGCCAACCACATCGACATTGCCGATGCTGTGTATAAACGCATGGAAACCATGAAGAAAGATCTTCCGGATGATATTCATTACAACTACGGTTTCGATAATACCAAATTCATCCGCGCCTCCATCAACGAGGTAAAAAGCACTGTTTACGAAGCTTTCGCACTGGTGATTATCATCATCTTCCTGTTCCTTCGCGACTGGCGCGTGACACTCATTCCCTGTATCGTGATTCCAGTATCGCTGGTGGGAGCCTTCTTCGTGATGTATCTTGCCGGTTTCTCCATCAACGTACTGTCGATGCTTGCCATCGTACTTGCCGTCGGTCTGGTGGTGGACGATGCCATAGTGATGACGGAGAACATCTACATACGTATAGAGCGGGGAATGAGTCCGAAAGAAGCCGGTATTGAAGGTTCGAAAGAAATATTCTTTGCCGTCATCTCCACCACCATCACCCTGGTGGCCGTATTCTTCCCCATCGTCTTCATGGAAGGAACCACCGGACGGCTCTTCCGCGAGTTTAGCTTCGTGGTGGCAGGAAGTGTCATCATATCGGCCTTCTCGGCTCTTACCGTCACCCCCATGCTGGCTACCAAACTACTGAAACGGCAGGACAAGAAGAACTGGTTCTACCGGAAAACCGAACCTTTCTTCGAGGGCATGAACCGACTCTACAGCCGCTCACTCAAAGCCTTGCTGCGCAAACGCTGGATAGCCATCCCTATTGTGGCCGTTACTTTGATAATCATCGGGATACTGTGGAATACCATACCCGCCGAAATGGCTCCTATGGAAGACCGCTCGAAAATAAATATCAGCACCCGTGGAGCTGAAGGTATCACCTACGAATTTATACGCGACTATACGGAAGACATCAACCGGATGGTAGACTCCATCATCCCCGATGCCGACAAGGTGACCGCACGGGTTTCCAGCGGAAGTGGTAATGTACAGATTACGCTGAAGGACATGCAGGACCGTAACTATACCCAGATGGAAGTGGCGGAAAAGCTATCGCAAGCTGTACGTACCAAGACCAAGGCACGTGCCTTCGTACAACAGTCGTCTTCTTTCGGAGGCCGACGAGGTGGTATGCCGGTGCAATATGTTCTGCAGGCCACCAACCTGGAAAAGATGGAAAAAATTCTGCCCGAATTCATGACCAAAGTATATACCAACCCTACATTCCAAATGGCCGATGTGGACCTTAAATTCAGCAAACCGGAAGCACGGGTGAATATTAACCGAGACAAGGCCAGCGTAATGGGTATCAGCACCAAAAACATCGCGCAAACCTTGCAGTATGGACTGAGCGGACAACGCATGGGTTATTTCTACATGAATGGGAAACAATATGAAATCTTGGGTGAAATAAACCGACAACAGCGAAACAAACCGGCCGACCTGAAAGCTATCTACATCCGAAACGATAAAGGAGATATGGTGCAGCTGGATAACCTGATAGAACTGGAGAGCGGCATCGCACCTCCCAAACTTTACCGATACAACCGGTTCGTGTCGGCTACCATATCGGCCGGACTGGCTAAAGGAAAAACCATCGGACAGGGACTGGACGAAATGGACAAGATTGCCAAGGAAACACTCGACGATACCTTCCGCACGGCACTCTCGGGTGAATCGAAAGAATATCGGGAAAGCTCGTCGAGCCTGATGTTTGCTTTCATTCTGGCCATTGTGCTCATCTACCTCATCCTCTCGGCACAGTTCGAAAGTTTCAAAGACCCGCTCATCATCATGCTTACCGTTCCGCTAGCTATCGCCGGCGCACTGATATTCATGTTCATGGGCGACATCACCATGAACATCTTCAGCCAGATTGGTATCATTATGCTCATCGGTCTGGTGGCCAAAAACGGTATTCTGATTGTGGAATTTGCCAACCAAAAACAAGCGGTGGGCGAAGATAAGATGACAGCCATTCACGATGCTTCACTGCAACGTCTGCGACCCATTCTCATGACCAGTGCATCGACCATCCTGGGACTGCTGCCGCTGGCTTTCGCCACCGGAGAGGGATGTAACCAACGCATAGCCATGGGAACGGCCGTTGTGGGGGGTATGCTGGTATCTACCTTCCTGACCATGTACATCGTACCGGCCATCTATAGTTTTGTATCAACCAACCGAATCAAAAAACAAAACAGGAAATGAAAAGACTCTGCTTACTACTCGCTACCGTGTGCCTGCTGGGCAACGTGAAGGCACAGAAACTCTACACCTTGCAGTATTGCCTGGAACTGGGACTGCAGAACAACTACGACCTGCGCATAGCACATAACAATGCCCAAATAGATAGCAACAATGCGACACCTGCTAATGCCGGAATGTTGCCGACACTGGATTTTTCTGCCGGATATACCGGTAGTGTGGACAATAGCAAAAGTACCGACAGAGACACCGGTGTCACCAAAAAGACAAACGGTGTGTTCGACCAAAATGTCAATGTGGGACTGAACCTGAACTGGACTATCTTTGACGGACTGAACATGACTGCCGACTACCAACGGCTGAAGGAACTCAAAAGACAAGGAGAAACCAATACACGCATCGCCATAGAAGACATGGTGGCAAACGTAACTGCCGAATATTACAACTACATCCAGCAAAAAATACGTTTGAAAAACTTCCTCTATGCTGTGTCGCTATCCAAAGAACGTATGCGAATTGTAGAAGCACGCCACCATATAGGAAACTCCTCGCGCCTGGACTATCAACAGGCCAAAGTGGACTTCAATGCCGACAGTGCCCAATATATCAAACAGCAGGAAGCACTGCACACCTCGCGCATACGGCTAAACGAACTCATGGCCATGCCCGATGTGGATGAACTCTTTATTATTAACGACTCGCTCATCGACATAAACAACAACCTGAAACTCGAAGACTTGTGGCAGGCAACTTTACAAACCAATGCCTCCTTGCTACATGCCGACCAGAATATACGTATCGCACAACTGGACTACAAGAAAATACGCTCCAGAGACTATCCTTACTTAAGACTGAACAGCGGCTACGGATATACGTTCAATAAATTCGACTCGTCTTCTCCTACACGCAAAAGCAGCAACCTGGGATTCAATGCCGGAGTGACTTTGGGATTTAATATTTTCGACGGAAACAGAAGACGGGAGCGACGCAACGCCCGACTGGACATGGAGAACTCACAACTGATGCGACAGCAGCTGGAACAGAGCCTGAGAGCCGACCTCATGAACCTATGGCAGGCATACCAAAACAACCTGAACCTGCTGAATCTGGAAAGACAAAACTTGATTACTGCACGCGACAACCACGACATCGCCATAGAACGCTACATGCAAGGCGACCTGTCCGGCATCGAAATGCGCGAGGCACAACAAAGTCTGCTGGATGCCGAAGAACGTATTCTCTCGGTGCAATACGATATCAAAGTATGCGAAATTTCGTTACTGCAACTCAGTGGGAAAGTAATGAACTACATGAAAAGAAGTTGATAAAAACAACTGAACTATTCTTGATTACAGTATTATTATAACCAAATAATCAAATAGTTATAAACTATTAAAGGAAAGCTTGCAAAACCTTAAGGGGAAGTATCTTTCCCATTAAGGATTGCAAAGTTTCCCTTTAAGATTTTGAAAGCACCTACTTCGACCCCGAAAAACGTTCCCCGCGAAAACGGTTCACACCTCTCCCAACCATACAACCATGACACTTCTTTTTTCTTTACTTCCTATCGTTACATTTATCCTCCTTTTAGGAGTATGCAGACTAACAGGTGCTACAAGCAGTTTCATTGCGTTGCTCACCACCCTGGCTGTGGGTATGAGCGCATTTCAGTTTCCGGCTGAAAGTATCGTTCAGAGCCTGACCTACGGCTCTGTCAAAGCACTGTTCCCTATTCTTTTCATTGTAACAACGGCCATGTTCAGCTACAACCTTCTGCAAAGCAACGGCCAAATGGAAATTATCAAAAAGCAGTTTTCGCAACAAGTTTCGGAACGCAGCTCGCAGGTGCTGCTCATAGCATGGGGATTCAGCGGCCTGCTCGAATCCATGGCCGGCTTCGGTACGGCCGAAGCCATCTGTGTGTCACTTCTCATCAGTTTGGGCTACCACCCGCTTTTCTCTGCCACAGTCTGTCTCTTGGGAAACAGTATCATGACAGCTTTCGGAGCCGTAGGAACACCCATCGTGGTTCTTTCAAAAGAAACCGGCATATCCACTGCACTCTTGGGTGTAAATATCGTGTGGCAATTGGCTTTGTTCACTTTCCTCTTTCCTTTAGTATTGCTCATCATAGCTACCCCGCGATGGAAAGCAATACCCGAACATCTCCTACTCGCCCTCCTTGTGGGCATAGCTTCGCTGACCGGACAAGTGCTAGCCGTTACATACATCGGAGTGGAAACACCGTCCATGGCCAGCAGCCTCTGTTCCATCGGCATGATTCTGCTCTACAATCGCTTCAAAAATAAAAAAGAACCCATAGCTACCACACCTATGTCTTCGCCAACTCAACTTCGAAAGGCTCTACGGGCTTGGAGTGTATATCTAATCATCCTTATACTTATTCTTATCACCAGCCCGCTATTCCCGTCCATCCGTCACCTGCTGGAAAATCATTGCTCCAGCCACCTCATATTCACCCTTGGAACACAAACAGTTTCTTATGACATCCATTGGCTCCTACAAAGCGGATTCCTCATCGGTATAGGAACACTCGCCGGAGGCAGAATACAAGGAATTCCGCTAAGACAAATGCTATTTCTGTTTTACCACACCGTGCTGCAACTTCGCAATGTTTTCATAACCCTCATCTGCCTCATCAGTCTGTCCACCATCATGAACTACTCTGGCATGATAGGTTGCATAGCCAATGCCCTGGCAGCAGCAACCGGTAGTTCCTATCCTTTTTTCTCGCCTTTGATTGGTTGTCTGGGAACATTTATCACCGGAAGTGGGACATCAGCCAACATTTTATTCGGACGTCTGCAAGCCGATGTAGCATCGCAACTGCACGTTTCGCCCGATTGGCTGGCTGCCGGAAATATGAGCGGCACCACCGCAGGCAAGATATTCTCTCCACAAAGTGTTGCCATCGTTACATCTCATCCCACCTTGAAAGGAAAAGAAGGATTGGTAATGAAACAGACCTTTCCCTATGCCCTGATATATGTTTGCCTGATAGGTGTTATAGTATACGCGTTCTGTTAGTCTTCGGAATCTCTTCACTCCCCCGCCCTTTCCTTATCTCTAAAAAGTCAAAAAAAGGCGAAGGCTATGTCAAACTAAAAGACTGCTTGCAAGAATTGACAAGGACAAATCAAGCCCAGCTTGTAATCCGTGAGACCTCCTCGGATAAGAGTATTAACTTTCCACCTTATGTCTGCTCCATTTACATCAACCATTCCGAATAGTTATAGAGCTTTGGTTTGTTTAGCAACCTTACCCACAGTCTTATGCCTTATATGAAGTTTCTGTCCGTCAGACCAGATGTTTGCCGCCAGCTTCCTTCAGATTCCACCTCACGATGGACACCCTTGCTTTGGGTTGTATAATTCCCGCTATTAGGGCTCATTGAGGACTTACACCCATTAGATAATACTCATTCCGAGCGTACTATAAAAAAGGCTGTTCCCCCAAGAACGAGGAACAGCCTTTTAAAGATGTATTATACTGTAAATCGTGAGTTTCTATTCGAATTACTCAACTTCGCTGTAGTCGAGCACATTCTTACGATTGGCCAAAATACGGTCGTACTCTTCTTTTGAACCAACAATAATCTTTTCGTACTCGCGCAAACCGGTACCAGCCGGAATCAAGTGACCACAGATAACGTTCTCTTTCATACCTTCGAGCTTATCAATCTTACCGTTGATGGCAGCTTCGTTAAGCACCTTGGTAGTTTCCTGGAACGATGCAGCCGACATGAAACTTGAAGTCTGCAATGCCGCACGGGTAATACCTTGCAGAATCTGAGTAGAGGTGGCAGGTACAGCATCGCGCACTTGAACCAAACGCAAGTCGCGGCGCTTCAACATACTGTTCTCATCTCTCAACTTGCGAGCCGTAACAATCTGACCCGGAACAAGTGTTTCAGAATCTCCGGCATCGGTTACCACTTTCTTGCCCCAGATGCGGTCGTTTTCTTCCATGAACTCGAACTTATCAACTACTTGTTGCTCCAGGAAGCGAGTATCACCCGGTTCGTTGATTTCAACCTTACGCATCATCTGACGAACGATAATTTCAAAGTGTTTGTCGTTAATCTTCACACCTTGCAGACGGTAAACGTCCTGAACCTCGTTAACAATATATTCCTGAACAGCTGTAGGACCCTTGATGGCCAAGATGTCTGACGGAGTTATGGCACCATCCGACAACGGTGTACCTGCGCGAACATAGTCATTCTCCTGCACAAGGATTTGCTTAGACAATGGAACGAGATACTTACGTACATCACCCACTTTTGAAGTAACGATGATTTCACGATTACCACGTTTCACCTTACCCATAGTTACCTCACCGTCGATTTCAGAAACAACAGCCGGATTAGATGGGTTACGTGCTTCAAACAACTCGGTCACACGCGGAAGACCTCCGGTGATATCGCCTGCTTTACCAACGGCACGTGGTATCTTAACCAAAATGTCACCAGGTTTCACTGTTTGTCCGTTCTCAACCACTACGTGACCACCCACCGGCAAGTTATATGTACGGATGAGTGAACCCTCTTCCGACATGATACGTGCCGAAGGAACTTTGGTCTTGTCTTTCGACTCGGTAATGATAATCTCACGCAAACCGGTAGCTTCGTCTGATTCTACTTTATAGGTAACATTCTCAATAACGCTTTCGAATTCAATCTTACCTGCAGCTTCGGTAATGATAACGGCATTAAACGGATCCCATTTGGCAACGAGCTTTCCTTTTTCTACCGTATCTCCATCGCTCACATACAACTTAGAACCGTAAGGAACGTTATGAGTTGAAAGAACGATGCCGGTATTTACGTCAATGAAGCGAACCTCAGCCAAACGGCCAACTACAATTTTCACAGCTTCACCGGTGTCCTCAACAGTGTCTACGGTACGCAATTCCTCAAATTCCAAACGAGCATCGTGCTTGGCAACAATAGTTGCATTGGCAGCCAAGTTACCAGCGATACCACCAGCGTGGAATGTACGAAGTGTCAACTGTGTACCCGGCTCACCAATAGATTGTGCAGCAATCACACCTACAGCTTCGCCCTTATGTACCATACGGCTAGTTGCCAGGTTACGTCCATAACATTTAGCACAAACACCTTTCTTCGACTCACAAGTCAGAACCGAACGGATTTCAACACTCTCAATAGGCGAGTCTTCTATCTTTTGTGCAATTTCTTCGGTAATCTCCTCACCGGCAGCAACAATCAGTTCTCCTGTATTCGGATGAATAATATCATGAACAGAAACACGTCCCAAGATACGTTCATACAAAGTAGCAATAACTTCATCGTTATTCTTCAACGCTGTACAAACCAAACCACGAAGTGTTCCACAGTCTTCTTCATTAATAATCACATCGTGAGAAACGTCAACCAGACGACGAGTCAAATATCCAGCGTCGGCAGTCTTCAACGCAGTATCGGCCAAACCTTTACGAGCACCGTGAGTAGAAATAAAGTACTCCAATACCGAAAGTCCTTCCTTAAAGTTCGAAAGAATCGGGTTCTCGATAATTTGAGCACCTTCAGCACCTGCTTTCTGCGGTTTTGCCATCAAACCACGCATACCAGACAACTGACGAATCTGTTCCTTAGAACCACGAGCACCAGAATCCAACATCATGAATACAGAGTTAAATCCTTGGTCGTCTGAAGAAATAGTCTTCATCAAGATGTTAGACAAGTCGTTGTTAACGTGAGTCCATGTATCGATAACCTGATTGTAACGTTCGTTATCGGTGATGAATCCCATGTTGTAGTTCATCATGATTTGTTCTACTTCTTCGTTACCACGTTTCACCAAATCCTCTTTTTCCTTCGGAATGATGATATCGCCCAAGTTGAAAGACAAACCACCCTTGAACGCCATGTGATAACCCAAGTTCTTGATTCCATCAAGGAAGTCGGCAGCACGAGCCACACCCACACGTTTAATAACATCGCTAATGATGTCGCGCAAAGACTTCTTTGAAACAACAGTATTGATAAATCCTGCTTCTACAGGTACAATTTCGTTGAAGATAACACGGCCCACTGAAGTTTCACGCATCACCTTCACGATATTCTCATTCTCGTCAAGGTCATCCACAATTACCTTTACCGGAGCATGGATATCTACCTTACCTTCGTTATAGGCAATCAAAGCCTCTTCAGGACCGTAGAATGTCAAACCTTCACCCTTGGCACCTTTTCTCAGCTTAGTAATATAATACAGACCAAGAACCATATCCTGTGCAGGCACAGTAATAGGTGCTCCGTTGGCAGGGTTCAAAATATTATGTGACTGAAGCATTAACATCTGAGCTTCGAGTACAGCTTCATTGCTCAAAGGCAAGTGAACCGCCATCTGGTCACCATCGAAGTCGGCATTGAACGCTGTACATGCCAATGGATGCAACTGGATAGCCTTACCTTCAATCATCTTGGGCTGGAATGCCTGGATACCCAAACGGTGCAATGTCGGTGCACGGTTCAACAATACCGGATGACCTTTCATTACATATTCCAGAATATCCCATATAATAGGCTCTTTACGATCGACAATCTTCTTGGCCGATTTAACGGTTTTTACAATACCACGCTCAATCAGCTTACGAATAATGAACGGTTTATACAATTCGGCAGCCATCAATTTAGGAATACCGCATTCACCCATTCTTAATTCAGGACCAACGACAATAACCGAACGTGCAGAATAGTCAACACGTTTACCCAACAAATTCTGACGGAAACGTCCTTGCTTACCTTTCAAACTGTCTGACAGAGATTTCAACGGACGGTTGGCATCGGTCTTGACAGCACTCGACTTACGTGAGTTGTCAAACAACGAGTCAACAGCTTCTTGAAGCATACGTTTTTCGTTACGCAAAATCACTTCAGGAGCCTTAATTTCAATCAATCTCTTCAAACGATTATTACGGATGATTACACGACGATAAAGATCGTTCAAATCGGAAGTAGCAAAACGACCACCATCCAACGGAACCAAAGGACGCAATTCGGGCGGTATAACCGGTACAATACGAATAACCATCCACTCTGGTTTGTTTCTTCCGCGTGAAGCTCGGAATGATTCTACAACTTGGAGACGTTTCAAAGCCTCTGTCTTGCGTTGCTGTGAAGAATCACTTCCTGCTTTATCTCTCAACTCATAAGAGAGTGCATCAAGGTCGATAGTGGAAAGCAAATCATAGATAGCTTCCGCACCCATTTTTGCAATAAACTTATTCGGGTCAGTATCATCCAACATCTGATTCTCTCTAGGAAGAGTATCAAGGATATCCAAGTATTCTTCTTCAGAAAGCAAATCATATTTATTTACACCGTCTTCGGCTTTTACACCCGGCTGAATAACGACATAACGTTCATAGTAGATAACAGAATCGAGCTTTTTAGTAGGTAGTCCGAGCAAATAACCTATTTTATTAGGCAATGAACGGAAATACCATATATGTGCCACAGGAACCACCAGCTGAATGTGACCCATGCGCTCACGACGCACTTTTTTCTCTGTCACTTCCACACCACAACGGTCACAAACGATACCTTTATAACGGATACGTTTGTACTTTCCACAATGACATTCATAATCTTTTACCGGACCGAAGATGCGTTCACAGAACAAACCATCACGCTCCGGTTTGTAAGTACGGTAGTTGATTGTTTCCGGTTTCAAAACTTCACCACTGGAGTTCTCAAGGATTTCCTCTGGAGAAGCCAAACCGATAGAGATTTTTGTAAAGTTACTCTTTATCTTTGTTTCTTTTCTGAAAGCCATACTTGTTTGTTTATAATGTAAAGACTTTAAAGAGTTGTTTTATGTAGAAATCGAGATTCGGGATCGAAAAGGATTCCGAATCTCAATCTTTAATAGTATTTTATTCCAAGTTGATGCTCAAAGCAAGACCTCTCAACTCATGTAGCAACACATTCAAAGACTCAGGGATACCCGGAGTAGGCATCGGTTCACCTTTCACTATTGCCTCATATGCTTTCGAACGTCCCACAACATCGTCAGACTTGATAGTCAAAATCTCTTGCAGAATGTGTGCAGCACCAAATGCTTCGAGTGCCCAAACCTCCATCTCTCCAAAACGCTGACCACCAAATTGAGCCTTACCGCCAAGAGGTTGCTGGGTGATGAGTGAGTATGGACCGATAGAACGAGCGTGCATCTTGTCCTCAACCATGTGACCGAGCTTCAACATATAGGTAACACCCACTGTAGCTTGTTGGTCAAAGGCTTCACCTGTTCCACCGTCATAAAGTGTTGTTTTTCCATAACGAGGCAATCCAGCCTTGTCTGTCCATTCGTTCAAGTCATCCAAGGTAGCTCCATCAAAAATAGGAGTAGCAAACTTCACACCTAATTGTTTTCCTGCACGTCCTAAAACAGCTTCGAATATCTGACCGATGTTCATACGTGAAGGCACACCCAAGGGGTTCAACACAATATCCACCGGCGTACCATCTTCCAAGAACGGCATATCCTCCTGACGAACTACGCGTGAAACGATACCCTTGTTACCGTGACGACCGGCCATCTTATCACCAACACCAATCTTACGTTTTTTAGCCACATAAACCTTGGCCATCTGCACAATACCAGCAGGAAGTTCATCACCAATAGTAATAGCAAACTTCTTACGCTTCAATTCGGCATCAAGCTCTTTATATTTCTTCAGGAAGTTGATAATCAAATCACGAATCATATTGCTCTTTCGAACATCCTCTACCCACTTGCTCAATTGCACAGCAGTATAATCCAGAGCTTCCAAATCGCGCTTAGTAAACTTCGCACCTTTGGCTATGATCTCAGCTCCCAAATAGTCTTTCACACCTTGAGAAACTTCCCCTTCAGTCAATGTCAACAATTTGTCAACAAGAATAACTTTCAGGTCGGCTACCTTAGCATCAAATTCCTCATCAATTTTCGGCAGAAGAGCCTTGTCAGCCATCTTAGAACTACGAGTCTTGATAGCACGCGAGAACAAGCGCTTACCGATAACTACACCCTTCAATGAAGGAGAAGCTTTCAGTGATGCATCTTTCACATCTCCAGCCTTATCACCGAAGATTGCACGAAGCAGTTTTTCTTCAGGAGAAGGATCCGACTCTCCCTTCGGAGTGATTTTACCAATCAGAATATCACCCGGTTCGATACGTGCACCTACACGTACAATACCGTTTTCATCCAAATCCTTCGTTGCATCCTCACTGACATTTGGAATATCTGAAGTCAATTCCTCCATACCTCGTTTGGTCTCACGAACTTCCAAAGAGAACTCTTCCACATGTACAGAAGTAAGCATATCTTCACGAACTACACGTTCGTTCAGCACGATAGCATCCTCATAGTTATATCCCTTCCACGGCATGTAAGCCACGAGCAAGTTCTTACCCAAAGCCAACTCACCGTTTTCGGTAGAATAACCCTCTGTCAGGATATCACCTTTCTTCACTCGCTGTCCTTTATTACAAATCGGGCGCAAGTCAATAGTCATGTTCTGGTTCGTTCTACGGAACTTCGGAATGCGATATTCTTTCAATGCAGATTCAAAACTTACGAACTCCTCGTCCTCAGTTCTGTCATACAAAATACGGATTGTAGTAGCATCCACAAAGTCTATAACACCATCACCCTCGGCTGTAATCTGTGTACGAGAATCCTCGCACAATTGTTTTTCAATACCAGTACCCACAATCGGAGCCTCTGTTCTCAACAAAGGAACAGCCTGGCGCATCATGTTCGAACCCATCAACGCACGGTTCGCATCATCATGCTCCAAGAAGGGAATCAACGATGCTGCAATAGAAGCAATCTGCTGAGGTGAAACGTCCATCAGCTCAACTTGTCCTGGTTCAACAACAGGATAATCAGCATCTTGACGAGCTTTAACTTTATTGCGGATGAAAGTTCCGTCATCATTTAACGGTGCATTTCCCTGAGCGATAATTTTATCTTCTTCCTCCTCTGCTGTAAGATAAACAATGTGATCATTATTTAAATCAGTCACTGCATTTTCTACCTTACGATAAGGAGTTTCTATAAAGCCTAAGTCATTAATTTTAGCATACACACACAAAGAAGAAATCAAACCGATATTCGGTCCTTCTGGTGTTTCAATCGGACACAAGCGTCCATAGTGTGTGTAGTGTACGTCACGCACCTCAAAACCTGCACGATCGCGCGACAAACCACCAGGTCCCAATGCCGACAAACGTCTTTTGTGAGTGATTTCAGCAAGCGGGTTGGTTTGGTCCATAAATTGCGATAACGCATTTGTTCCAAAGAACGAGTTGATAACCGATGAGATAGTCTTTGCATTAATCAAATCGGTCGGAGTGAACACTTCATTGTCACGAACATTCATACGCTCACGAATGGTACGCGACATACGAGCCAATCCAATAGCAAACTGGTTGGCCAACTGTTCACCAACCGTACGTACACGACGATTACTCAAGTGGTCGATATCATCAACTACTGCTTTCGAGTTTACAAGCTCTATCAGATACTTGATAATTTCGATAATATCTTCTTTTGTAAGAACCCGCACATCCATATCGGTAGTCAGGTTTAACTTACGGTTGATTCTGTAACGACCTACATCACCAAGGTCATATCTTTTCTCAGAGAAGAACAAGTTATTGATAACCTCACGTGCACTGGCATCATCAGCAGGGTCTGCATTACGCAACTGACGATAAATATACAGAATCGCCTCTTTTTCAGAGTTACTCGGGTCTTTCTGAAGCGTATTGAATATAATAGAATAGTCCGACTGATTGGCTTCTTCTTTGTGAATCAAAACCGTAGATACACCCGACTCAATAATTTCGTCTATATGCTCAGTTTCAAGGATTGTTTCACGGTCGATAATAACCTCATTACGTTCAATAGAAACAACCTCTCCGGTATCTTCATCTACAAAATCCTCCACCCACGTCTTCAATACACGAGCAGCCAATTTGCGTCCGATATATTTTTTCAGATTTGCCTTATTTACCTTAACCTCTTCTGCCAAATTAAAGATTTCCAGAATATCCTTATCATTCTCAAAACCAATAGCTCTCAACAAAGTTGTTACAGGCAATTTCTTTTTGCGGTCGATATATGCATACATTACATTGTTAATGTCTGTTGCAAATTCGATCCAAGAGCCTTTAAAAGGAATAATACGTGCAGAATAAAGCTGGGTACCGTTAGCGTGAACACTCTGTCCAAAGAATACACCCGGTGAACGGTGCAACTGTGACACAACAACACGTTCTGCTCCGTTGATAATAAATGTACCGTTGTTTGTCATATAAGGGATCGGTCCCAAAAAGACATCTTGTATCACCGTGTCAAAGTCCTCGTGATCCGGATCAGTACAATATAACTTTAACTTCGCTTTCAAGGGGACACTATAAGTCAGCCCACGCTCCAAACATTCAGCAATGGAATAACGCGGCGGATCGATATAATAATCCAGGAACTCAAGAACGAAATTGTTTCTTGTGTCAGCAATAGGGAAGTTTTCCGCAAAGACTTTATACAAGCCGTCGTTCTTACGCATTTCGGGCGGTGTATCCAATTGCAAAAAGTCGCGGAATGACTTTAATTGTACTTCCAAGAAATCCGGATACGGCATCGGATTTTTAATAGAAGCAAAATTAACTCGTTGATTTACAGTATTTGAAGACATCTGTTAATGAATTTGTAGAACTTAATTTAATTATAGACACAAAAAGGTTAAGAACCCCTATACAAGGAGGTTCTTAACCGAGTTACCTGATCTCTCAGGCTATTCTTATTTAAGTTCAACTTCAGCTCCAGCTTCTTCCAAGGTTTTCTTCAAAGATTCAGCTTCGTCTTTAGCCAGACCTGCTTTAACTGTGCTAGGAGCACCGTCTACCAAGTCTTTAGCCTCTTTCAAACCAAGGCCACAAGCTTCTTTCACAGCTTTAACTACTTGTAATTTAGCTGCACCAGCGCTCTTCAATACTACGT
>Glacier_p2__coassemble_1354_pt1 | contig 22811 bp, 20 predicted proteins | sample Glacier_p2__metabat2_low_PE_019 | metagenome-assembled genome bin Glacier_p2 | reverse complement strand
TCCTTTGCTCTACCAACTGAGCTATGGCACCATTTCTTAATTGCGGTGCAAAGGTAGGGAAATATTTTTATTCTGCAAGGGTTTTGCATTTATTTTTTACGAAAAGAAGAGAAAAAGAGGAATAATAGGGCCTTTTAGAGTATAAAATACAGAAAATGATACCTTGATGAGGGCATCGTTTTCTGTATTTGTATGAAAGTGAAAAAATAAGGTGGATTATTTATTTTGTAAAGGGTTCCATCCTTGGGCTTTTAGTTCAAACTCCTGATTGTCTCGTGTGATGAGTGCCATACCTAATTCGGGTTTGGTGATGTATCCGATGATGCGTATGCCATCTATTTGAGAAATCTTTTCATTTTCTGTGAGTGGTACGGTGAAAAGTAATTCATAGTCTTCACCTCCATTTAAGGCACAGGTAATTACATTCATATTCAGCTCTTCGGCCATGACTGCTGTTTGGTAGTCTAAAGGGATACGCTCTTCGTAGATGCGGCATCCGGTTCCGCTTTGGCTACAGATGTGCATAAGTTCAGAGGATAGTCCATCGGAAATATCCATCATGGCAGTTGGCTTTATGTGAAGTTCATCTAGTTTTTTAATAATATCGCCTCGTGCTTCGGGTTTAAGTTGTCTTTCAAGCAGGTACTCCTTGCCTGAAAAGTCTGGGGTGATTTCTTTTTGTCCTTGGAATACCCGTTTCTCGCGTTCTAGCAATTGTAATCCCATATAGGCAGCACCTAAATCTCCGGTAACACAAATAAGATCAGTTTCTTTAGCGCCATTTCGATAAACTATTTTATTTTTAGGTGCATCTCCTATACAAGTGATGCTGATAGCAAGTCCGGTAAGTGAAGAGGTGGTATCGCCCCCCACGATGTCTACATGATGTTGGGCACAAGCCAGTTTTAATCCGTCATAAAATTCTTCCATATCTTCGATACAGAAGCGTTTGGATAGGGCCAGTGATACGGTTATTTGGCGTGGTGTTCCATTCATGGCATAAATATCGGAGATGTTAACCATCGCCGATTTGTAGCCTAGATGTTTTAGAGGAACGTAGGTAAGGTCGAAATGTACACCTTCCATAAGTAAATCGGTAGTAACCAATACTTCGCTATCGGGGTAGGATAGTACGGCTGCATCATCTCCTATACCATATTTTGTAGATGGATTATTTAATTGGATATCTTCGGTAAGGCGGCGGATGAGGCCAAACTCTCCGATGGTTGCAATGTCTGTTCGTTGTTTGTCTTGCATGATTATTCTGCTCTATGTATTAATTCTTGTATGATTTCTGTCATGATAGGTTGGGCTGCATCGGCAGCTTTTTGTACTTCTTCGTGTGAAACTTCAATAACTTGTCCTTCCAAACCAAGATCGGTAATGACTGATATACCGAATACGCGAATGCCACAATGTCTAGCTACAATAACTTCCGGTACGGTTGACATACCTACAGCATCAGCTCCCATACGGTGGAACATGCGGTATTCGGCTGGTGTTTCGAAAGTGGGTCCTTGTGTGCCAAGGTATATGCCCTCTTGTAAAGTAAATCCTTTTTCGGCTGCAATCTGTTTGGCCAATGTTATGAGATGTTTGTCATAAGCCTCACCCATGTCAGGGAAACGCGGCCCATAGGGTATATTCTGTCCTCTCAATGGATGTTCGGGAAATAGGTTTATGTGGTCGGTGATAATCATGAGATCTCCGATATGGAAGTTTGGATTCATGCCACCTGAAGCGTTAGAAACGAAAAGGGTTTGAATACCTAATTCACGCATCACCCGTATGGGAAATGTGACTTCCTTCATAGAATAGCCTTCGTAAAAATGAAAGCGTCCCTGCATGGCAAGCACGTGTTTGTTTCCCAATTTTCCACATAAGAGTTTTCCGTTGTGCCCTTCGACAGTTGAAACCGGAAAGTTGGGGATGTCGGAATAAGGAATTTCAATTTTATCAGTAATCGCATGAGCTAAATTGCCCAGTCCTGTGCCTAATATGATGGCTGTATGGGCCTGAAAAGGTAACCGCGATTTAAGAAATGCTGCTGTTTCTTGAATACGTTCCAACATAATGCGTTATTTTTTTGTTAAACATAGGTTCTTGTCCAAATAGAAATTTTACTTCTACTGGTAGAATATAAAGGTTTTGCCATACATCTTCGCTTAATGAAAGGTGTGTCAGACGTGTGGCATCTTTTTCTGTAGTAATTATAATTGTTCCTTTAGGCTTTTTTCTGAATTCTCTGTTGATTTTTTCTGCATCGGTATTAGTAAATGAATGATGATCAGGGAAACAGATAGAGTAAATGTTGGTAGTGTAGCTTTTTATGTCATTCAGAAGTCTGTCAGGAGTGGCTATTCCTGTTAATATAAAGACTGGTGTCTCAGGTTTGAGGCTTTCAAGGGAACGTGTCAGACTTGGTCTTTTGAATGCATAAAGCGTTCCGTAGCTTAAGGTTGAAAAGAATATCTCCTGTGCGAAGGAGGGATTCAGATGTTGGCGGATTATTTCCGCTTCTTCTGGTGATATGGAATCAGGACATTTTGATACAATGATAATATCAGCTCGTTTCGCTCCAGAGAATGGTTCACGTAATCGTCCTGCAGGGAGCATTGTATCGGCATATATAGGGCGGTGATAGTCTGTGAGCAGAATATTCATTCCGGCTTTTACATATCGATGTTGATAGGCGTCATCGAGCAGGATAACGTCTAAAGGGGGATATACTTCGGGATCTATCATACGTGATATACCATGTGGGCGGTCAGCATCTACAGCCAATCGAATAAAAGGGTATTTACTTTTCATTTGAAAAGGTTCATCTCCGATTTGTTCCATGGGCGTACTGGGAAAGGCCCATTGGAATCCTTTTGATTTGCGTTTGTATCCTCGACTTAATACTCCGGTTTGCATTTGCTTACTGCAAAGTAATCTTATTAGGTATTCGGTATGAGGTGTTTTGCCCGTTCCGCCTACAGTGAGATTTCCGATGCAGATAACTGGTAGCGGAAAAGATTGTGAGTGTAGTATCCCCCAATCGAAAAGTTGATTTCTTAATCTAATGACTAGCTCGTAAAGCCAAGCCAGGGGGTATAACCATATGTGAATAGATATGTTTTTTGCTGTCATGTAATGAACATTCTAGAGGTTCAGAGTAATGGTGTAGGGTATGCGTGCTTGAATAGCAGGTTGTTCTTTTATTTGATTTATAAAAAGTAGTTTTTTATGATTGGTTCCTAAGAACTGAAGTGCTTGGCTTTGGATTAGGTAGTCTAATCGTGTATGCTTTAGTTTTTCCCACCACCCTTTTTCTTCTGGATAGTTTTGGATGAGGTAGGTATTTAGTTTGGCTTTTTGTGCAGCAATTCGAATAGCATCGGCTGTGCCTCCCAGTTCATCCACAAGTCCTCGTTCTTTGGCCATGGCTCCAGTCCATACACGTCCTTCAGCTAAACTATAAATAGTGTCGATACTCAGATTTCTTCCTTCTGCACAACGTTTTACAAAGAGGTTGTAACCTCTTTCAACTGAAGCTTGTATTGCGGTATGCTCTTCTTTGTCGAGAGGACGGAAAATAGAGTTTATTCCTGCATGGGAGTGGGTAGAAACACGGTCGGTTTTAATACCAATTTTGTCGGTAAGTCCTTCTACACTGGGAATCATTCCGAAGATACCTATTGAACCGGTTAATGTTCCCGGTTCGGCTACGATACTGTCGGCAGCGCAGGAAATATAATAGCCGCCTGATGCAGCATAGCCTCCCATTGAAACGATAACTGGTTTTTTTGTTTTCAATTTCATCACTTCGTGCCAGATTTGTTCAGAACCGAATGCACTTCCTCCCGGTGAATTCACACGTATAACTACAGCTTTTATCTGGTTGTCTTCGGCTAAATTTCGGAAATCTTCGCACATGTCGGGTGCAGAGATAACCGGAGTGTTGGTGTTGTTCTGGCGGTCTGTGATTTCACCTTCTGCATGGTATATAGCAATAATATCCTGTATTGGCAGGTTTTGTTCACTTTCGGCTAAAGTACAAAGTGTATGAGTAGAAGTTTGGTTGAAATCAGAATTAGAATTGTATGTACGATTAATATAATCATATACATCCCCTTCATAAATGAGGGTGTCAATCATGTGTTTTTGTAATAATTCCTCGGCCGAAGCAAATGATAACATACGGTTGGCATAGGCGTTGAGTGTATCTAGAGAGATACCTCTAGCATTGGATACTCCTTGTGAAATATTATTCCAAATGGAGTGAAGATAGGCAGAAGTTTGTTTACGATTAGCTTCGCTCATTTGGTTAGCAGTGAAGGGTTCTACAGCAGATTTATAGGTGCCAACTTTAAATGTTTGCATTTTGATTCCCAGATGCTCCAGTAAGTCTTTGTAGAACATCGTTTCTGCACTTAATCCATTCCATGCAATTGATCCTTGTGGATTTAGTATCATTTTATCAGCAACGCTGCATACATAGTAGGTTCCTAGTGTGTAGTTGTCGGCATAAGTTGTAATGAATTTGCCGGAAGTTTTGAAATCTGTTAAAGCTGTACGTAGTTCCTGTAAAGCTGCTGGAGTAGCGGAAAGGAAATCTGTATTCAAATGTATACCTTTTATTTGCTCGGTATTTTTTGCATAGGCTATGGCTTTTAAGGTCTGTTGCAAGCTGATGGTTGATGGAGCATCTTCCAATATGTTGAACAGGCTTTCGTGTGGCATTTCGGTCATGACACCATTTAAGTGTATTATGACGATAGAATTGTTGTTTAAAGCTGTTGGCTTTTCGGTAGTTAATGCTATCGTCATGCCAGTGAAACTTATTATTCCGATGGCAATAAGTGCTATAAAGGCAAGTATCAAGCCAGTCATTGTGGCAAATGTATATTTAAGGAAATCTTTCATGATTGTTTTTATGTTTTGGTTAAGGGCAAAGGTAATGATTTATGCTCTATGTTGTTTAGTTCGGCGAAATTCTTTCTTGTCAGTAAGCCTAATCTTTCTAGAAACTTCTTTTGTGTAGGGTATATGCTTGGTATTTTATGAAATATACCAATTTTTTTACAAGAATGTTGATGTGATAATATCGGAGGTCTTGTTCTGTTTTTTGCAGAAGTAAACAGGCTCGAATTATGAGACATCTGTATCCTGCATGTTGTTTGAAAATAGCTTGTGTGTCAACGTAAATCGGCTCCCCACATCATCTTGTTTCGTAGGGTACTGAAGAAAGAATGTCCGCTTTGTTGTATAAGCTTGATTGTATAGGGAGCACAGCGTATGGTGAGACGTGTGCCTTGATGCAGACTTTCACTTCGTCCGTCTATGGATACAAGAAAATTATGGCTTCGGCTTTCTATGTCAAGTGTTACTTCACAGTCATCACGAATGACGATAGGGCGCATGTTAAGGCTATGTGGAGCTACAGGGGTAAGTGCCATAATACCCGATTGTGGGGCCATAATAGGACCACCCACGCTCAGTGAGTAGGCTGTAGAACCTGTTGGTGTGGCTATAATTAGTCCATCGGCTTGATAGGTGGTGAGATACTCTTCATTAATGGAAGTATGAATGCTGATCATGGATGAGCTATCGCGTTTTAGGACAGATACTTCATTTAGAGCAAATGGGTAACCTTTTAATGTTTGGTTGTCACAGGTTGTTTGCAGTACTTTTCGTTCTTCGATGCGGTAGTCGCCTATTGCTATGTGAGCAAAAGCTGTTTCGATATCTTCCGGTGAAATGTCGGCCAAGAAACCCAACCGGCCGGTATTAATACCTACGATGGGGATGTTTTTATAACCTATCCGGCTGGCAGACTTTAAGAATGTTCCATCTCCTCCCATACTAATAGCAATGTCGGCTTCGAAGTTGTCACCCTCAAAAATTCCATCAGGCTCGAATTCTAGTCCGGGTTCTTGCTGTAGGAAATGAAAGAAAGGTGCATCAATAAACACTTCAGCATTCAGTCTTCTTAGAGTGAAAAGTAACTTTTGTATGTGAAAAGATTTCTTTGTTTGGTAAGTATTTCCGAAAAGGACAAATCTCATAGGGTAGCCGGTTGTTTTTAATTAAATAATCATTCTTTTTCTGTGCAAAAGAGCTCCTTTTACGTAGAAACCTATTACATTTGCAATAGATTTATAGTGCAAAGATACACTTTTTTTAGAATAGAAAATTGAAGCAATGACAAAGTTAAGTGTAAATGTTAATAAAGTGGCCACCTTGCGTAATGCTCGTGGTGGAAATAACCCGGATGTGTTAAAGGTGGCATTGGATTGTGAAACTTTTGGTGCCGATGGTATTACGGTTCATCCTCGTCCAGATGAGCGTCATATTCGTCGTTCTGATGTGTTTGACCTTCGTGGAGCTGTGCGTACTGAACTTAATATTGAAGGTTATCCCAGTGACTCTTTTATTGATTTGGTTTTGAAAGCCAAACCGGTACAGGTGACCTTAGTTCCAGATAAACCAGAACAACTGACTTCCAATTCCGGATGGGATACAAAGCTTCATCAGGATTTTTTGGTCGAAGTGCTTGATACGTTTAAAAAGGCTGGTATTCGTACTTCTGTTTTTGTAGATACGAATCTTGAAATGCTTGATTATGCAGCTAAAGCTGGTACAGACCGTGTGGAACTTTATACAGAACCTTATGCTTCGGGGTATGCCAAGGACCGTGAACAGGCTGTAGCTCCGTTCATTGAAGCAGCACGTCGTGCTCGTTCTTTAGGGCTCGGATTGAACGCAGGACATGACCTGAGTTTGGAAAACTTGACTTTCTTTCATGAAAGTATCCCTTGGCTTGATGAGGTTTCTATCGGTCATGCTCTTATATGTGATGCTTTGTATTTGGGATTAAAGAATACTATTGAAGAATATAAAAAATGCCTTCGTTGATGAATGTAGCTTTCGTTTTGGCTCAAGCTGCCCAAGGGGTAGCTTCGGCTATAAGTACGGATAATCCAGTGTTGACTCCGATTACCAGTGTGGAACCGGAAATGAATTTGTGGGATATGGCAATGAAAGGAGGATGGATTATGGCAATCCTGGCAGTGCTTTCATTGCTTTGTGTCTATATATTCTTTGAACGATGGGCTATGATTCGGAAGGCAGAAAAGGAAGACCCGCTTTTTATGGAACGTATGAGAGACTATATTCAAAGCGGAGAACTGAAATCGGCTATTAATTATTGTAGGATGACCAATACTCCTGTAGCCAGAATGATAGAAAAAGGTATTATGCGTATTGGACGTCCTGTGGCTGACGTGCAGGCTGCTATCGAAAATGCAGGAAATATAGAGGTGGGAATGTTGGAACGTCGTTTGCCTGTTATTGCTACGGTGGCAGGTGGTGCCCCCATGTTGGGATTTTTGGGTACTGTGACTGGTATGGTGACTGCTTTTTGGGATATGTCCAATGCCGGAAATAATATTGATATTACTTTATTGTCAAGCGGTATATATGAAGCAATGATTACTACAGTGGGTGGTCTGGTAGTGGGTATCCCTGCTCTTTTTGCTTATAATTATCTGGTGGCTAAGGTAGATACTGTAGTAAATAAGCTTGAGGCGAAGACTTTGGCATTTATGGATTTGCTTAATGAACCTGTTAAAGACTGAGGCTTATGGCATTGAAACGGAAAACAAGAATTGCAGCTACGTTTAGTATGGCATCCATGACGGATATCATCTTTTTGTTGCTGATATTCTTTATGATAACATCAACTATGGTGTCGCCTAATGCCATAAAGGTGCTTCTGCCGCAAGGCAAACAACAAACTTCGGCTAAACCGCTTACGCGGGTTATCATTGATAAAGAACTGAATTATTATGCAGGTTTTGGCAATGAGGCTGAAATGCCATTGTCGTTGGATGAGTTGCCTGGTTTCTTAAAAGAGTGTGCCGAACGGGAGCCGGAAATGTATGTGGCTTTGTATGCTGATGAAACTGTGCCTTATGGCGAAATAGTGAGAGTGCTGAATATAGCGAATGAAAATCAATATAAAATGGTGTTGGCAACTCGCCCGCCTGAAAAGAAATAAATGAAGAATAGTCGTCTGCAAGGAATTATAGGTACGGTGGTGATTCACCTGGCTGTCTTGCTTCTCTTGTTTTTTATTACCATTAAAGGTAGCAGACCGGAGGAGGAAGGTGGAGTGCCCGTGATGCTTGGAAATACCGAGCTTGCACAAGGAGATTCAGATCCTTATACTTTGACTGAGGTAGATGTGATGGATGAACAACAGGAAATCGTTCCGGAAGAGTCTTCTACACCGGATATTTCTGAACAGGAGATGATAACACAGGAACAGGAAGAAACGGTAGTGGTAAAACCTCAGAAAAAGGATCCGGAAAAGAAAACAGAATCGAAAAAAAAAGAAGTAAAGAAAACCACGGAGAAGAAACTTCAAAAACCGGTTAAGACACCTGAAGAAATAGAGGCTGAAAAGAAAGCTGCTGCTGAGAAAGCTGCTGCTGAAGAAGCGACAAAAAAAATTGCCGGAGCTTTTGGTAAGGGATCTCATATGGGAAACAAAGGCTCTGCCGACGCGGGGAAAGGTTTGCAAGGCAGTTCCATGGGAAATGGGAATGTTGGAAAGACTAACGGTGTAGGCGGTTTAGGAAGTTGGGACTTGAATGGACGTTCGTTAAATGGAAATCTTCCAGTACCGGTTTACAATGTACAGGATGAAGGACGTGTGGTGGTAACTATTACAGTAAATCCTTCGGGTAAGGTGATAAACACAAGTATAAATAAACGAACCAATACGGTGAGTACGGCCTTGCGAAGGGCGGCAGAAGACGCTGCTCGCAAAGCACGTTTTAACACGGTAGAAGGTGTAAATAATCAAACAGGAACAATAACTTACTACTTTAAATTGAAATAGCTATGGGTAATATCTACTTGTTTTTGGCTCAAGGTTTCGAGGAAATGGAAGCGTTGGCTGTAGTTGATGTGGCACGTCGTGCAGAATTGTCTGTTAAGATGGTGTCTGTTACCGGCAGCGAGGAGGTAACCGGCTCGCATGGTGTGACTATGAAAGCTGACATGCTGTTCGATGCGGAGGCTATTTGTCAAGATGCAGAAATGCTGGTCTTGCCAGGCGGTATGCCGGGAGCTGTTAATTTGGCTGAGCACGAAGGTTTGCGTAAGGTGATTTTGGGATTTTGTGCAGCTGAACGTCCGATGGCAGCTATCTGCGCAGCTCCTATGGTTTATGGTGAACTAGGCTTATTGAAAGGCTTGAAAGCAACTTGCTATCCTGGTTTTGAAGAACATCTGCTGGGTGCGGAAGCTACTGGAGAAATGGTAGAGCAGGATGCCAACTTTATTACCGGTAAAGGTCCGGGAGCGGCGTTTGAATTTGCTTTTGCTATAGTTGCTAAACTTGCAGGAAAAGCAAAAGCAAATAAGGTGAAGTCCGATATGTTGTTGGCATGAAAAAATATGTAATTATTGTGGCAGGAGGTAAAGGTCTGCGTATGGGGACAGAAATACCCAAGCAGTTTCTTCCGATACAGGGAAAACCCGTGCTGATGCGTACGCTTGAAGCCTTTTATGCTTACGATGTAGATATTGACATGATTGTGGTGCTGCCCAAGACGCAACAGAGCTATTGGAGAGAGCTGTGCTACAATCATGGCTTTGTTGTGCCTCATCGTGTGGTAGATGGAGGTGAAACACGTTTCCACTCGGTAAAGAATGGACTCGCATTAGTGGACAGGGATGGACTAGTAGGAGTGCATGATGGAGTACGTCCTTTTGTTTCACGTCAGGTAATTGCTTCTTGTTACTGTGAAGCTGAAACTAAGTTGGCTGTGGTACCAGTAACTGATGTGGTGGAAACAGTAAGAAAACTTGTGCCAGAAGGAAGTCTGACAGTGAACCGTGCAGACTATAAACTGGTACAGACCCCACAGGTATTTCGTACAGAGGTGTTAAAAAAAGCCTATATGCAACCTTATTCAGATATGTTTACTGACGATGCGTCGGTAGTGGAAGCGATGGGAATACAAGTGGCTTTGGTACAAGGAAACAGGGAAAATATAAAAATAACCACGCCTTTTGATATAAAAGTGGCAAATGCGTTGGTCGAATGTTCGATTTAACTACTCGTGATATTAAATTTCTTTCGGGTGTAGGCCCTCAGCGTGCAGCAGTTCTGAATAAGGAACTGTCTGTTTTCTCTTTGCATGATCTATTGCATTATTTCCCATATAAATATGTGGATCGCAGTCGTTTGTATACCATTCGTGAGATAGATGGAAATATGCCTTATATTCAATTAAAAGGTGAGATTCTTAGTTTTGAAATATTGGGTGAGGGCCGACAAAAACGCTTGGTGGCTCATTTCTCTGATGGAACGGGTATTGTGGATTTAGTGTGGTTCAGAGGTGTCAATTATTTAACATCGCATTATAAGGTGCGTACGGAATACATTGTATTTGGAAAACCATCGGTTTTTAATGGACGAATAAATGTGCCTCATCCGGATATGGATCCGGCTACGGAGATGGTATTGTCGGATATGGGTATGCAACCTTATTATAATACTACGGAACGTATGAAACGTGGTGGCTTGAATTCTCATGCAATGGAAAAACTGACGGCTAATTTATTGACTTTATTGAAAGATCCTTTGCCGGAAACGCTTCCTGAATGGATGGTAGAAAAGCATCACTTAATGTCGGCTGATGAAGCTTTGCGTAATATTCATTTTCCTCGTACTCCGGATTTGCTTCGCAGGGCACAATATCGTCTGAAGTTTGAGGAGCTATTTTATGTACAGCTGGGTATCTTGCGTTATGCTAAAGGCAGAAAAAATCAATATCGCGGATTTATTTTTGAAAGAGTAGGAGAAATATTCAATTCGTTTTATGCCCAGAATTTACCTTTTGAACTGACTGGAGCACAGAAACGGGTTATAAAGGAAATACGGCGTGATATGGGAAGTGGACGACAAATGAATCGTTTGTTGCAAGGAGATGTGGGAAGTGGAAAGACATTGGTAGCCCTTATGAGTATGTTGATAGCATTGGATAACCAATTTCAAGCCTGTTTGATGGCTCCTACAGAAATTCTTGCCGGGCAACATTATGAAACTATCTGTAAACTGTTGGGTTCTCTTCCTATACGTGTGGAGTTACTTACCGGGTCGGTGAAGGGAAAGAAACGTGAGGAAATATTAAAAGGGTTGACATTGGGTGAGGTACACATATTAATAGGTACCCATGCTGTGTTGGAGGATACAGTGAATTTTGCATCGTTGGGATTGGTTGTAATCGATGAGCAGCATCGTTTTGGTGTGGCACAACGCGCTCGAATGTGGACAAAAAATGTGCGTCCTCCTCATGTGTTGGTTATGACGGCTACACCTATTCCTAGAACTTTGGCCATGACTCTTTATGGTGATTTGGATGTTTCGATTATTGACGAACTTCCTCCTGGACGAAAACCGATACAAACGATTCATCAGTTTGATAATCGAAGAGTTGGAATGTATGCTTTTATTCGAAAGCAGATAGAAGAAGGACGGCAAGTATATATTGTTTATCCTCTGATTCAAGAAAGCGAGAAAATGGATATAAAGAATCTGGAGGAGGGATATGAGTTGATTTCTGCTGAATTTCCAGAATATAAGGTTTCTAAAGTACATGGCAAGATGAAACCGACAGATAAGGATGTGGAAATGCAGCGTTTTGTATCAGGAGAAACTCAAATCATGGTAGCTACTACGGTTATTGAGGTTGGGGTTAATGTGCCGAATGCTTCGGTTATGGTCATAGAAAATGCCGAACGATTTGGTTTGTCGCAGTTACATCAATTACGTGGACGTGTGGGTCGTGGAGCCGATCAGTCATATTGTATTTTGGTGACAGGTTACAAATTGACAGAGGATACTCGGAAGCGTATTGAAATTATGGTTAATTCCAATGATGGGTTTGAGATAGCTGAAGCTGATTTGAAACTTCGTGGACCAGGGGATTTGGAAGGGACTCAACAGAGCGGCGTTGCTTTCGTTTTGAAAATTGCGAATCTTGCCCGCGATGGACAGTTATTACAATTTGTGCGTGAAGTGGCTCAGGCTGTGGTGGATGAGGACCCCACTGAAAATCGTCCAGAGAATGCTGTGCTGTGGTCCCAGTTAAAGCTATTGCGTAAGACAAATGTTAATTGGGCTGCTATTTCCTGATTTTTTGTTTCGTGTTGAAATAAAAGCGTTAAGTTTGCTGTTTTTTATTGAAAAAAGCAGCAAACTGTTGTGTCTGTTTAAATAATATGGACTATCTTTGGAACAATTTTGATTTTAAATCAAAATCCTGTATACCAAAGTGCAGGTTCGTTCTTTCCATGAAAAGCAAATATAGCGGAATGACTCCTGTAATTGTGTGCTGCGTGAAGGCTTAATAACCGTGCAGATACAACACGCAATGACCGGTGTGACGAAAGTTCGTTTGGCTGTTTAAAAGCAGGGTGGTGCGTATGAGTTCCATCGTTATAAATGCCGTTCCTCTGATTTTCTTTTTGTGAAAGTTCGGTGAGATAACTAACCGTTTTTTAACCAAAAATCTTCGGTGCAAGGAGAATATGCTTTGGTGTTCTGTTTGCGTGTGATGAATTTTTAGAAAGTTTTTTGAGTGGAATGATTTTAAAAAGTATTCGGATTTTGGCAGTGGCTGTGTTGGCTATGGTGGGGGTCAGTACCCATGCGCAGGATTTGCTTGCTAGTCAGGCTCCCATTGATAAGAAAATGAAAGCAATAGACTCTGTCGCACTGCAGCGTCAGATACAAAAAGAAAAAATGGAATATCCAGGATTTGCTTTGTATCCGACTTGGACAAACGAACATGTGCATGTATATCGTGATGTTGCCATGCCTGATTCGTTTACTATTGATTTAAAAGGGTTCTGTATGCCTACTGATAATAGGAAAATAACCTCACATTATGGTCCTCGTCGCCGCCGTATGCACAGAGGTGTAGATGTAAAGGTGTATATTGGTGATACCATTCGGTCTGCTTTTGATGGAAAAGTGCGTGTGGTGAATTATGAGCGTCGCGGATATGGAAAATATGTGGTAATTCGTCATGATAATGGATTAGAAACTATTTATGGGCATTTGTCTAAACAATTGGTAGGTGAAAATCAAATAGTAAAAGCTGGAGAGCCTATTGGGTTAGGAGGAAATACAGGACGTTCCACTGGTTCGCATCTTCATTTTGAGACTCGTTTCTTAGGCAAAGATATTAATCCGGTTCGAATGTTCGATTTCCCCAATCAAGATATCGTATCGGATACTTTTACTTTTTATAATAAGCCCAAACGTAGAACTGTTGCTAAAAATGGTTCCTCGGAAAGTTCAGACATTCGTTATTATCGCGTGAAACAGGGGGATACATTATCTAAAATAGCAGCTCGTTATGGAGTTTCAGTCTCTCATCTATGTCAGATGAATGGTATCTCACGTAAAACGACCTTACGCATCGGACAAGTGCTCCGCTTTTCATAGGAGTTGCCAATCTGATGGCTAATGATATGGAAACACGGATGATTAAACATGTAGACAGGCATGGTAATCATCCGTGTTTTTCGTATTTTTGCATGGTTTAGACAAAATAAAGGGAAATGAAAGATACAAATAAACAGTTTGAACAGGTAATTGCCGTATGCCGAGACTTATTTAGTAAGAAACTTCATGATTATGGAGCAGCATGGCGCATTATGCGTCCTTCTTCGGTAACCGATCAGATTCTTATAAAGGCTAATCGTATCCGTAGTTTGGAAATTAAAGGAGTTTCCATGGTAGAAGAAGGTATTCGACCAGAGTTTATCGCGATAGTTAACTATGGTATTATAGGGTTGATACAGTTGGAACTGGGTTATTCGGATTGTGATGACTTGACGCCTAAACAGGTAATGGAGCTTTATGATAAGCATGCTTGCGCTGCATTGAATTTGATGATAGCTAAAAATCATGATTATGATGAAGCATGGCGCAGTATGCGCATCACTTCATATACAGATCTTATTTTGATGAAAATATATCGTACGAAGCAAATAGAGGCTTTGGATGGGCATACTATAGTGTCGGAAGGTATAGATGCCAACTATATGGATATGATAAATTATTCTGTATTTGCATTAATCAAGCTTGATTTTGGAGAATAGCGCATTACATAAAATCAATGTGGTGTGGACAAATCTTTGTAGGTTTGTTTTGGGAGTGGTATTCATCTTTTCAGGATTTGTGAAGATGAATGATCCTTATGGTACTGTATATAAATTAGAAGACTATTTTTATGCTTTTGGATGGGAGGGTTTTATTCCTTCGTTTGCACCTCTGTTCTTATCTTGTTTGCTAGGTGTGTTTGAGTTTACGTTGGGTGTCTATTTATTTTTTGGTATCCGTAAGAAACTTACTTCTATTGCTGTAGTGCTAGTTATGGCATTTATGACACCTTTTACACTTTATCTGGCTTTAATGAATCCGGTAGCGGATTGTGGTTGTTTCGGTGATGTGGTGGTGTTGACAAACTGGCAAACATTTTGGAAGAATGTTTTTCTTTCGTTTCTTGCTGGTTGGCTGTTGGTGAATTACCGTATGATAGTTAAGTTTATCAGTAAGAAAAATCAGTGGATCATATCTATGTATGGTATACTATACGGTATATCTGTTGTTTTTTATTCTTTATACCAACTCCCCATTTTTGATTTTAGACCTTATTATATAGGTGCGAATATTGAGCAGCAAATGACAGTTCCAAACGGTAAGAAACTCCCGGTTTATGATACGGTTTTTATTTTGGAGAAAGATGGAGTACGGAAGGAGTTTACGCTAGAAAATTATCCGGATAGTACGTGGACTTTTGTTGATAGCAGAACTTTTGTGAAAGAAGAAGGCTTTCTGCCTCCGATTACAGATTTTTCTTTGCGGATATTGGAAACGGGTGAGGAGGTGACTGAACGTATACTTTCCTATCCTGATTATGTCTTTCTGTTAGTGTCTCCAGGATTGAATGAGGCTGATGATGGGTCTATAGATTTAATAAATGATATTTATGACTATAGCTTAGAGAACAAGTATCCTTTTTATTGTGTAACTTCGTCGCCCGAAGATGAAATTGCGTCTTGGAAAGATCGTACTGGAGCTGAATATCCATATTTATTGGCAGATGATGTTGTGTTGAAAACTATGGTTCGTTCTAATCCGGGATTGATTCTGTTGAAAAAGGGAACTGTAATCAATAAGTGGTCGTGTCAAAATTTGCCAGATGAGTATGATTTGAATGGTCGTTTGGAAAATATTCACTTAGGACAAGTGCAACCGGTAGAAATAAAGCATCGTGTGTCGGGGGTCTTGCTTTGGTTCTTTGTTCCGCTTTTGGTATTTGCGTTGCTTGATAACTGGTATCATCTTTATGTGGAACGAAAGACACGACGTGTAGGAAAGAAATAGGAAGATTAATAACTTTATTAATACAAACAATTATGAGAAAGAATATTGTAGCAGGAAATTGGAAAATGAATAAGAACCTGCAAGAAGGAATTGCTTTGGCAAAAGAGTTAAACGAGGCTTTGGTGGCAGATAAACCGAATTGTGATGTAGTTATTTGTACTCCGTTTATCCATCTGGCTTCGGTTACTCCCTTGGTTGATGGTTCGATTATCGGTGTAGGAGCAGAAAACTGTGCCGATAAGGTATCGGGTGCTTACACAGGTGAAGTTTCTGCTGAGATGGTAGCTTCTACTGGTGCCGGATATGTAATCTTAGGTCACTCGGAACGTCGTGCATATTATCATGAAACAGTTGAAATTCTTGAAGAAAAAGTAAAATTGGCTCTGGCTAATAACTTGAAACCTATATTCTGTATTGGTGAAGTGTTGGAAGAGCGTGAAGCTAACAAACAGAATGAAGTGGTTGCAGCTCAGTTGGCATCAGTGTTCTTTTTGTCTGCCGAAGATTTCTCAAAAATAATCCTTGCCTATGAACCGGTTTGGGCTATTGGTACAGGAAAAACTGCTACTCCTGAACAAGCTCAAGAGATTCATGCTTATATTCGTTCTTTGGTAGCAGAGAAATATGGTAAAGAAGTGGCTGATAATACTTCTATCCTTTATGGTGGAAGCTGTAAGCCTTCTAATGCACAAGAATTGTTTGCTAACCCGGATGTGGATGGTGGTTTGATTGGTGGAGCTTCATTGAAAGTTGCCGATTTCAAAGGTATAATTGACGCATTTAAATAAAATGATTAGCTTTGTCGGGCACAACTTCGAGCCATAGGTTCGAGTTTGTGCTCGATATTAATTTTCTGAGCGTGTATGAAAATGATTGCTTTATTGGTTTTTGTTATTTTCTCTATTTCTTCTCAAGCACAGAGTGATATTGTTTCTGAGCTTAAAGAAAAGAAAGTAGGACAAGGAACAGTTATGATTTATCAAGATGTCAGACTGAATACTTTATTGAAGGAAAATAGAGTAGTGACTCCGGGTGTTGTGAATGACGAACAGCGTGTGGTGAAGATTGCCGGTTTTCGAATTCAAGTCTATGCTGGTAATAATTCGCGTCAAGCGCGTAATGAGGCAACCATGAAAGCCGAGCAGGTGCGTAAGGTTTTTCCGGAACTTCAGATATATACTCATTTTATTAATCCGCGTTGGCTATGTCAGGTGGGTGATTTTCGTAGTATAGAGGAAGCCGATGCCGTGATGCGAAGGCTTAAAGCTGCGGGAGATTTTAAGGAAGTGTCAATTGTGCGTGCACAAATAAATATACCATATTAATGAACAATTTACAGGAATTTGTCACTCCGGAAAGAATGGAGGGGCTGATGGGATGTTACCGTCAGGTATTGAATTTGTTGGGTGAGGACTCCGAACGGGAAGGTTTGTTAAAGACTCCCGAGCGTGTGGCAAAAGCGATGCTTACACTTACCCGAGGTTATCATATGGATGCCAAAGAGGTGTTGCTCTCGGCCAAATTCAAGGAAGATTACAAGCAGATGGTCATTGTGAAAGATATTGATTTCTTTTCATTGTGTGAACATCATATGCTTCCTTTTTATGGTAAGGCTCATGTGGCTTACATACCTAACGGTTACATTACAGGTTTGAGCAAGATTGCTCGTGTTGTGGATATATTTTCGCATCGGTTGCAAGTTCAAGAACGTATGACATTGCAGATTAAAGAGTGTATACAGGAAGCTCTTAATCCGTTGGGGGTAATGGTCGTGGTGGAAGCCAAACATATGTGTATGCAGATGCGTGGTGTAGAAAAACAGAATTCGGTGACAACTACTTCCGATTTTACCGGAGCTTTTAACCAGGCCAAAACACGTGAGGAGTTTATGAATTTGATAAAGAACAGCCGTTGATATCGGTTGAACATGTTTATGATATGCACGTTCTCTTGATGGTTTGAACCACCAGGGGAACGTGCTTTTTGTTATTCTATGCTCGAAATGGTTACATCATCGAATTCGTCCATGTAATTAATAAGACGTTCGTTGTGATTTCCTCGTTTTACTTTCATTTCAATACTGGCTTCGAATACTTCTCCTTGTGATGTGCGCCGGTCTTTGAGTTCGTAAGAGTATAATTCCAGACAATCGTCTTTTATTTGACTCACCACTTTTCTTACGCTTTCTTTTGATGTTGCTGTAAAGGTAAGAACTACAGTTCTTGTTCCGATTCGTGGTATAAATGCATTTTTATGAAATATGATGGTACCTGCTCCCAGAAAACCGATGCCGGATACAACTTGTGCGGCTACACGTGAGGAATCTTTTAGATCTATTCCGAATCCGTATTGTGATACGATGCAGAATAAGGCACTCCCTAAAGCTACTAGAAAATGTGTGCGAAAACCAGCTTCTTTAGCGCGGTATTCGCGTTCTATACCGATGAGACCTCCTAAAAGAAGGGCTATAAAAAGTCGGAGAGATAACTCTAAAATCATGTTCATGTTTGTTCTTTTTTAAATATGAATATTAGTTTGCTATGCACAATAAATGTTTCCCGAATCTGTAAGACAGAATGGAAGGTTAAGAGAAAAATTTTCTATTTAAAAGAAAACCTTCGGTTGTTTTTTGAAGTAGAAAAATTTTAAGTGGATTTTTTTGAGTAGGGTCTTGATTCTTACAAAGATAAAAAAAAAAGAGGAAAGATGAAATTTTATTGTAGAGGAATCCAGCGAGATAAAGAATGTTGTACAAGCTTTTTATATGCTCCAAGTTGTTTTTCGTTTCATTTGAATAGGTGCATTTGTGTGCTTTTCCCGATTCTGGCAGACTGGTATTTGGTTGGTATTTAGAATTTCAAAAAGGATCTCGAATCGTAGTTTCTGCTGTCTTTAAGTTTGTCTTTTTGTTTATTTGATAAACGTTATTAAAAAATAATAGAACTAAATAGACTCTTTTTTGTATAAATAAGTGGTATATTTATGCATTTTAAAGTTGAATGTTGTATAGGTATGCATGAAATGCTTTGAATGAGGTGAAGATTCTCTTAAGAGGAAGCTTTTTTCCACTTAAGGTTTACTATATGAAATCTTAATGAAACGGATGTTAGGTCTTCGTATTTTGTGTAAATGTTCTTTGTTTTATGCGTTTGTAGGCTTTTCCCCCTTCTAGAAGGAATTCTTACTCGAATAAAAACCGAGTGATATATTGAAATTAAAATTGTTTTTAATTTGTTATAAAATCGCTACTTTGATAGTTTCTTTCTCGATTTGTTTTGTTTGTGCTTATATATGTGTTATTTTGAGTTTGTTCTAATTGCTGAAAATCTTTTTTTGAAATAAGTTGTAGGATGGCTTGTAAAAAAAGAATTCTCAGGAGCTTTTAATTGAAAAATTGTATAATCCAACAAAATGTTTTTTTAAAAAAGGAAAGAGAAAGTCTGTGATAAGAAAAGTAAGTTTGAGTTGGGTGAAAACGGTATATAGTAAAAAGAAAGAAAAACTTAAAACTTACTGTCCGTTCTATTAAAATGTGCGTATTTTATTATATATTTGCGTGTTAATCTATGAAACTAACACATTATGCTATGATAAAAAAACTCTTATCAACCTTTGCGCTATCGGCCTGTGTGGCAGGAGCTGCAATGGCGCAGTCGGGAGGATTAACCGATATGGCGCAAAGTAAATATTCGAAAATGGTCAATACACCGTTAGGTGCGGTGAAGTGGACAGGCGGTTTTTGGGGAGAGCGTTTCAATGTGTACAGCAATACTTCGCTACAAAGCATGTGGAACACATGGAGTAATCCCGATATATCGCATGGATTCCGTAACTTTGAAATCGCAGCTGGAACTTGTGAGGGGGAGCATTGGGGACCTCCGTTTCATGATGGCGACATGTACAAATGGCTGGAAGCCGTTGCCGCTGTTTATGCTGTAAACAAAGATCCGAAGCTCGACGAATTGATGGATAAGTTCATCTCACAGGTAGTAAAAGCACAGCGAGCTGACGGTTATATACATACTCCTGTTATTATTGAGGAAAAAAATAAAGGAATAGATTCGCACAGTGAGAACCGTGACCAGACTGTTATAGGTACTAAAGTAGGCGCCGAGGGCGAAAAAGGTGCATTTGCTAACCGACTGAATTTTGAAACTTATAATTTAGGTCACTTGATGATGGCTGGTATTGTGCATTATCGTGCTACCGGAAAACGAACTCTTTTCGATGCAGCTATAAAAGCTACTGATTTCCTTTGTCATTTTTACGAAACAGCATCGGCTGAATTGGCACGTAATGCCATTTGTCCATCTCACTATATGGGTGTGGTAGAAATGTATCGTGCCACTGGAAATCCCCGTTATCTGGAACTTTCGAAGAACCTTATAAATATACGTGGTATGGTGGAGAATGGAACTGATGACAATCAAGACCGAATCCCATTCCGTGAACAATATAATGCCATGGGGCATGCCGTGCGTGCGAATTATCTGTATGCCGGTGTGGCTGATGTGTATGCTGAAACCGGAGAGGTTCAGTTGATGAAGAACCTTACCAGTATTTGGAATGATATTGTGAACCGCAAGATGTATGTAACTGGTGCTTGTGGTGCACTTTATGATGGAACATCGCCCGATGGAACCTGCTATGAACCGGATAGTATTCAGAAAGTCCATCAAAGTTACGGACGTGCTTATCAGCTTCCTAACAGTACGGCACATAATGAAACTTGTGCCAATATCGGAAATATGTTGTTCAACTGGCGTATGTTAGAAAGCACAGCCGATGCTAAATATGCCGATATTGTAGAAACAGCTCTTTACAACAGTGTGCTGAGTGGTGTGAGTCTGGATGGAAAACGTTATTTCTATACCAATCCGTTGCGTTTGAGCGATGATTTTCCCTATACATTGCGTTGGCCGCGTGAACGTCAGGAATATATCAGTTGTTTTTGCTGTCCGCCGAATACACTCCGTACTATTTGTGAAGCCCAAAACTATGCCTATACAGTGAGCGAAAATGCTTTGTGGTGCAACTTGTATGGGCAGAGCGAACTGAATACCACTATGGGCAAGAGTAAGTTGCAAGTATCTCAAGTAACAGGTTACCCATATGATGGTAAAGTGGTTCTGACCTTTAATGCTGTTCCTAAAAAACAAGAAATGGCTCTTCATCTACGCATTCCCGAATGGTGCGATAATGCCCAAGTAAAAGTGAATGGTATTCCTGTGAATCTGGTAGCCAGAGCCAATACCTATGCTACCGTGAACCGTGTCTGGAAGAAAGGCGATGTGGTAGAACTTGATATGGAGATGCGTGCGAAGTTGATGGAGTCGAATCCATTGGTAGAGGAAACACGTAATCAGGTAGTGGTGAAACGTGGTCCGTTGGTTTATTGTCTTGAAGGTGTGGATGTAGCCGATGGAAAACGCATTGATGATGTACTGATTCCTGCCGACATAAAACTTACTCCGAAACAAATAGAAATTGACGGAAGCAAGATGGTGGCTCTTGAGGGAGAAGCCCGTTTGATGGATGAGGCTTCGTGGAATAATGTTCATTATCGTGAAGTGGGAAAAATCGACAAGAAAGTGAAGATTCAGTTGATTCCCTATTTTGCGTGGGGCAACCGGGGCAAAACGGAAATGACAGTATGGATGCCATTGGCTAAATAACCGGGCATTTCAAAAATAATGTTTGTTGAATAAACAAACCGAACCTATAAAAACAGCTTGTCGGCAGGTTGAAACTTGCCGACAACAGCTGTTTAAAACCAAATACCTTAATTTATTACTATAATCTATATTCGTAAATATGAGAAATATCCTTTCTGTCATATTATTATCAGCAAGTATAAATCTGTTTGCTACAGACATCTGGGTTTCTCCAAAAGGGAATGATGCTGCCGATGGAACAAAAGATGCACCGAAAGCTACATTGACGGCAGCCTTGCGCCAGGCTCGGGAGATGCGCCGCTTGAAGACTCCTGGTGTAGAGAAAGGCATAACCATTCATTTGGAAAAAGGTGTGCATTCGGTGTATGAACCTTTGTTTGTGCGTCCGGAAGACAGCGGAACCCATGTGGCACCCACTGTGATTCAAGGAGAAGAAGGTGCTTCCGTTAGCGGAGGTGTTGTTCTTTCCGGTTGGAAAAAACAAGGAAAGTTGTGGGTGGCAGATGTCCCTTCATTTAATGGACGCCCTTTGGATTTCCGTCAACTGTGGGTAAATGGAGAGAAAGCTGTGCGTGCACGCGATGTGGAAGATTTTGAGAAAATGTATCGCATACGTAGCGTAGATACTAAAAACCGAGTGCTTTGGGTGCCTGCCGAAGCCATGAAGAAGGTTTTGAAAGCTCCTTATGCAGAAATGGTTCTTCACGAAATGTGGTGTGTGGCTAACCTTCGCATTAAATCTATTGATATTCAGGGAGATTCGGTCGGCGTACGCTTCCATGATCCAGAAAGCAGAATTCAGTTTGAACATCCTTGGCCAAGACCGATGGTTACAACAGACGGACATAACTCGGCATTCTATCTGACTAATGCCAAAGAACTGCTCGACTGTCCCGGTGAATGGTACCATGATATTAATACACGCAAGGTATACTACTATCCTCGTAGCGGAGAGAACATGGCTTCGGCTCAAGCTATAGTTCCGGCAGTGGAAACTTTGGTTCAAGTTTTAGGAACTATTGACAATCCGGTAAAGTATGTACAATTCAAGAATATACATTTTAATTATGCTACGTGGATGCGTCCTTCTTTGCAAGGACATGTGCCCTTACAAGCCGGAATGTATCTGACAGATGGATATAAGATAACCCCGAAGATGATTCGGAACTACAATAATCACAAACTGGATAATCAAGGATGGCTGGGCCGACCCGGAACAGCTGTATCGGTGCGTTTCGCACAGAATGTTGATTTCTTGAATTGTAATTTTGAACATCTAGGTTCTACCGGATTGGATTATATAGAAGGAAACAAAGGAGGATTGATTGAAAATTGCGTTTTTCGTGATATTGCCGGAAACGGAGTTGTGGTGGGCAGTTTCTCTCCCGAAGCGCATGAAACACACCAACCTTATGAGCCATATGACAAACGTGAGCTGTGTACATTCCAAACTATCAGAAATAACTTGTTTACTAACGTGACCAATGAGGATTGGGGATGTGTGGCTGTTTGTGCCGGATATGTGGCCGATATTACTATAGAACATAATGAAATTAACGAAGTTTCCTATACAGGAATCAGTTTGGGATGGGGATGGACACAGAGTGTAAACTGTATGAGAAATAATGTGGTACGTGGAAACTTGATTCATCATTATGCCAAGCATATGTATGACA
>Glacier_p2__coassemble_1289_pt1 | contig 25219 bp, 21 predicted proteins | sample Glacier_p2__metabat2_low_PE_019 | metagenome-assembled genome bin Glacier_p2 | reverse complement strand
TCTATTCCGCATTGCGAAACTATATGCGTATCCCCACTAAATTTCTACTGAGCCACAACAACTGCCTCATGAAAATCTTACAGGTCCTTCATACCTCTACTTTATTACCTCAGTAACTGGCACTCCCACACAACCGCTAGGCATCTGAATCTTCAGCAAGGCCGCTACGGTAGCAGCTATATCGGTAACATGTACCTCGCGACAAGTACCGCCCCTTTGCCACACCCCACCATAAACAACAAAGGGATGTGAGAATCATAAGCACACCACACTCCATGGTTTGTACGCCCAAAAGCTCCGAAATACCATCCAGGTTTCAAGATAATCTGCACATCACCACTGCGCTGCGGATTATACCCATTTACTATACGCTCGCGAATAGTTTGAGGCATAGTAACTGAAGACACACGCTCACAATCCACGGCATAAGCTATCTCTTCGCACTCTTGCAAAAACGATACGACACAGGCCTTCACTTGTGTGAATAGTTCGCTATGTGCCGGTATCTTATCGCAGTTCAAAAACACCTGATAATTAGCAATAGACTTCACTACCTCGGAAATATGAAAACGAGCCAGTATCAACGAATCGAGCATATTTTTTGTGCGTTTCTCATCCCACTCTTTTCCCGGTAGTTTATGTTCTCTCAGAAAATCTACATGATGAGGACCTGCATGATCGGCAGTAAGAAATAAGGTATAATTCCCCTTTCCAACCTCCTCGTCTAGAAAAGTGAAGAAATCACCCAGTTCTTTATCCAAACGCAGATACATATCCTCCATTTCCACAGCATTCACCCCCATGAGATGTCCCAACACATCGGGCGATGAAAAACTCACAGCCAAAAAATCGGTATCATCATCCTTTCCCAATTCCTCGTTTTTAACCGCCAATTTCGCCATCTGCATGGTCATGACATTGGCAAATGGTGTATTCGAAATCACACCTTTCCCCTGTTTTTTCATCATCTCGGCCGTATCATAAGGAAAAGACGAACCAACCTCTTTGGCAATAGGTACTTCATAAGCTTTCTTGTCGACCGTACTTGCAGTATAAGTCTCAATGGGATAAAGCGTATCCATCCTTCGGCCAGCAAACAAGCTGCCGGTTCTGTTCGATTGTAACCTTCCACCCAATCCGGCAACTTATCCATATAATACGAACTACTCACCCAACACCCTATTTTCGAATCGAACCAATAGGCAGCATTAGCAGCATGACCTGCAGGAAGAATGGCTGCACGATCTTTCAAAGCTATACCAATCGACTTTCCACGAAAGTTCGTGGCCAAGCGAAGTTCATCGGTCATCGTAGTAACCAAGAGATTACGAGGCGAACGCCGGCACGACGGGTTCTCCGTTCCTAACGGACGAACAGATTCATCACCCACACAGTTTAACTTTTGCCCTGTGGCAGCCAGCACAAAACTGTTTCCGGTGATGCCGTGAATGGCAGGCACAGAACCCGTATAAACACTAGCATGTCCTACCGAGGTGATAGTAGGCACATAGTTTATCATTGTATTTTCACAACTAAACCCTTCGTTCAACACACGTTTAAAACCGGTTTCTCCATAACGATCGAAATAACGATACAGATAATCCCAACGCATTTGATCTACTATCAACCCCACCACCAATTTGGGGCGCAACACTTTCTCTTTTGCAGCTGCCGTTCCCTGAATAAGAAAAGCAACAACAAAGCTCAAAAACAAAAACAGTTTTTTCATCTTAATCTTTATTCTTTAAAAACTCTATAACAGCAAGCCCTCACAAAGGAGTATGCAAAGAAAGGAAAAATTGATTACTTTTGTAATCTAAAAATCCAACAAACACTTCATGAACACTTTACAACTCCCCGATTCTGAAACAGCCAGCTTCATTCTTCTTCACCGAAACGACGATGTGAATGCCCTTGCACTACAAGCAACACGTTATCCAAACGTGAACCTGCCCTTCGCTCTGCAACAGATTTCCGGATGGCAAACCGCACGCCACAAACTTCCCTTGTGGAGCAACACCGATGGAATACTCTTTCCTCCACATCTGTCATTAGAACAATGTTCTTCAGAGATTACGGCACAATACAAATGCTTAGTAATGGGCAAAGGAGAATCGTTTGCCGACCTCACAGGAGGATTCGGAGTGGATTGTTCCTACATAGCACGCAACTTCCGTACAGCGCACTATGTGGAAAAGCAAGAAGCACTATGCTCCTTGGCTGCACATAATTTTCCGCTTCTGAAATGCGAACACATTTCTGTACATTGTATGCAAGCCGAAGAATTTCTACACTGCATGAAACCTGTAGATTGCCTCTTTCTAGATCCTGCACGACGCAATAACCACGGCGGAAAAACCATTGCCATAGCCGACTGTACCCCGAACGTAAGTACTCTACACCCATTACTCATGCAAAAAGCCAAAAAAATCTTAATAAAGCTATCGCCCATGCTCGACATATCGCAGGCTTTGAAAGAAGTTCCGGGAGTAAAAGAAGTGCATATAGTGTCAGTACAGAACGAGTGCAAGGAACTACTTCTGCTACTGGACAAGCATTGCTACGAGGACAAACCAGAAACCCAATTTCACTGCATTAACTTCACCCACAAAGGTACACAATATTTTGCCTTTACTGCCGAAGAAGAACAAAACACAGTCTGTCCTCAAACCTCAACCCTCGGACAATATCTCTATGAACCGAACGCTTCGTTGATGAAAGCAGGAGCATTCCGCTCCCCCACTGCAAAATTCGGAATCAAAAAGCTGCATCCCAACAGTCATTTATACACATCAGAACACTGCGTAGCTCACTTCCCGGGACGCATCTTCGAAGTAGAGAGCACATTTCGTTTCGGCAAAAAAGAACTAAAAGCACTCACTTCTACGCTCGAACAAGCCAACCTGACAGTACGCAACTTCCCCTCACCGGTGGCTGAACTAAGAAAACGGCTTAAGTTACGCGACGGAGGCGATGTTTATCTGTTTGCCACGACGCTGGCCGACGAACAAAAAGTGATAATACGATGCCGAAAAGCCTCCATCTGAAATTTACAGTCTATTGATTTGACGATTCTTAAAGAAAACAGGAACAGCTTCTAAGTAATAATCACTATCTTTGCGCTTTATTATGCGTGTGAATTTAGACATATAAGAATGGCAATCTCTATTAAAAAAGTAACATCTTCGAAAGAACTCAGAACCTTTATTCGGTTCAACTACGAACTCTACAAACATAACCCCTATTCCGTGCCCGACTTGTTGGACGATATGACCCGCACCTTCGACCCCAAGAAAAATGCGGCTTTCGACTTTTGTGAAGCCGATTACTTTCTGGCCTACAAAGACGAAAAGCTCGTGGGACGAATAGCCGCCATCATCAATCATAAAGCCAACGAAAAATGGCAAACAAAGAATGTCCGCTTCGGATGGATTGACTTTATTGACGACCATGAAGTCTCTGAAACCCTGCTACGTACCGTAGAGGAATGGGGACGCGAACGCGGCATGGAAAACATGCATGGTCCATTGGGATTTACCGATATGGATGCCGAAGGCATGCTTGTGGAAGGTTTCGACCAATTAAGCACCATGGCTACCATATACAACTACCCCTACTATCCGGAACATATGGAAGCCTATGGCCTGCAAAAAGATGTAGACTGGGTGGAATACAAAATTCGGATACCGAAAGAAGAACCGGCCAAACACAAACGCATCTCCGAGTTGGTGCAACGCAAATATGGTCTTCAAATAAAAAAATACAGATCCTCAAAAAAGATAGCCAAAGAATATGGGCAGAAAATCTTCAACCTCGTAAACGAAGCTTATGCTCCACTATATGGTTACTCTCCCCTGAGTCAAAGGCAAATAGAACAATATGTCAAGATGTACCTCCCTATTCTCGATCTCGACATGGTTACTTTGGTGACAGACAGCCAAGGTGAATTGGTGGCTGTGGGTATTACCATGCCATCACTCTCGGAAGCCCTACAGAAAGCTAAGGGAAAAATGCTCCCCTTCGGATGGTTTCCCTTGATGAAAGCTCTTTTCATGAAACACCCTGATACCCTTGACCTTCTGCTCATTGCAGTAAAACCCGAATACCAAAACAAAGGCGTAAACGGACTGCTCTTTTCAGACCTCATCCGCATATATAACGAAAAAGGCTACAAATGGGCAGAAAGCAATCCCGAACTGGAACTGAACGAAGCCGTACAACGCCAATGGGATTATTTTGAAAACGTACAACACAAACGCCGGCGTGCATACAAAAAAAGCCTGTCCGACATCTGATAAAAAAACGGTACACAGCATAATAACACCTGCCTCGACAACAGACATTAACCTTTAACAGACAGTCTTATGGAACAAGAAGAAAAAACCGTTGTTTACAACGACGACAACATACGCCACTTGAGTGACATGGAACATGTGCGTACTCGCCCAGGCATGTACATCGGCAAACTGGGCGACGGCAGCTTCCCTGAAGACGGTATTTACGTGCTACTGAAAGAAGTCATCGACAACAGCATCGACGAATTCAAGATGCATGCAGGAAAGAAAATCGAAATACGCATTGAAGACAACCTGCGGGTAAGCGTGCGCGACTACGGACGAGGCATTCCACAAGGAAAACTCATCGAAGCCGTAAGTGTTCTGAACACCGGTGGAAAGTATGACAGCAAAGCTTTCAAAAAGAGTGTCGGACTGAACGGTGTGGGTATCAAAGCTGTAAATGCTCTGAGTACACATTTTGAAGTAAAGAGCTACCGCGATGGAAAAGTGCGCGAAGCCATTTTTGAAAAAGGAATCCTGCAAAACGATACCACCGCCGATACCGAAGAGGCTACCGGAACTTATATCTTCTTTGAACCAGACAATTCGCTGTTTGAACACTATAGCTTTAACCCCGAGTTCATCGAAACCATGTTAAGAAATTATACATACTTGAATACGGGGCTTGCTATTGTCTACAACGGACGACGCATCCTCTCGCGTAACGGATTGGTGGACCTGCTTAACGACACCATGACTTCGACTCCGCTCTATCCCATCGTGCATCTCAAAGGAGAAGATATTGAAATAGCATTCACACACACCAACCAATACGGAGAAGAATACCATTCGTTTGTAAACGGACAGCACACTACCCAGGGCGGAACACACCAAAGTGCATTCAAGGAGCATCTGGCACGCACCATCAAAGAGTTCTTCAACAAGAACCTCGATTTCTCCGACATACGTAACGGACTGGTGGGAGCCATCGCTATCAACGTGCAAGAACCTGTGTTCGAAAGCCAGACCAAAGTAAAACTCGGCTCTCTGAAAATGGCACCCGACGGACCAAACCTCAACAAGTTTGTGGGCGACTTTATAAAAACCGAAGTGGACAACTATCTGCACATCAATACTGATGTGGCCGAAGTTCTATATCAAAAAATTCAGGAATCGGAAAAAGAACGAAAAGCCATAGCCGGTGTAACCAAACTGGCACGCGAACGCGCTAAAAAGGCCAACCTACACAACCGGAAATTGCGCGACTGCCGTATTCATTTAAACGATACACGAGGCAACAACCTGGAAGACAGTTGCATTTTCATTACCGAGGGCGACTCGGCAAGCGGTTCCATCACCAAAAGCCGCGATGTGAATACACAAGCCGTATTCAGTTTGCGAGGAAAACCTCTCAACTCGTTTGGACTAACCAAAAAAGTAGTTTATGAAAATGAAGAATTCAACCTGCTGCAAGCCGCACTCAACATCGAGGACGGTATAGACGGATTGCGCTACAACAAAGTCATCGTAGCAACCGATGCCGATGTGGATGGAATGCACATCCGCCTACTTATGATTACTTTCTTCCTGCAATTCTTCCCCGAACTGATAAAGAAAGGACACGTCTACATCCTGCAGACACCGCTTTTCCGTGTGCGAAACAAAAAAAAGAAGACCAAAGGCGAAGACAACGAAAAAAACAAATCGGAATTCGAAACCATCTACTGCTACAACGAAGAAGAGCGCATTGCCGCCATAAAGAAACTCAGTCCGAACCCCGAAATTACCCGATTCAAAGGATTGGGAGAAATATCGCCTGAAGAATTCAAACACTTCATCGGGAAAGACATGAGACTGGAACAAGTGAGCCTGCGCAAAACCGACACCGTAAAGGAACTGCTGGAGTTCTACATGGGAAAAAATACCATGGAACGACAAAACTTCATCATCAACAACCTTGTTGTGGAAGAAGATGTGCCAAACGAAAACGAATAACAAACTGCAAGCTTATGAAAACAGCCATTTTCCCGGGTACATTCGACCCTTTCACCATCGGACACTTCTCGGTGGTGAAGCGTGCTCTCACTTTCATGGACCGCATCGTGATAGGCATCGGTATCAATGAAAACAAACGCACCTGGTTCACCACAGAAAAACGCATCGACATGATTCGGAAACTCTACAAAGACGAACCACGCGTGTGTGTGGAAGCCTACAGCGACCTCACCATCGACTTTGCACAACGCATGAATGCACAGTTCATCGTGCGTGGCATACGAACCGTGAAAGATTTTGAATATGAAGAAACCATCGCCGACATCAACCGCCAACTTTCAGGAATCGAAACCATCCTGCTATTCACCGAACCGGAACTCACCAGTGTCAGCTCAAGCGTAGTGCGCGAACTGCTGAGCTTCGGAAAAGATGTAACCCGTTTCCTACCTAAAGGAATGGATATTTGACAAACGACACACATTCGCTTATGAGAAAGAATATAGCACTCATCTGCATGCTCGTACTGGCATGCACAGCACAAGCCCAACAACAAAGAAAATTCAATGCGGCCCGAAAACTGCAAATTGCCGAATTCGCCATACAACAACTGTATGTAGACACCGTCAACGAAGACAAACTGGTGGAGAATGCTATCAACGGTATGCTACACCATCTCGACCCACACTCAACCTATGCCAACGCACAGGAAGTGAAGAAACTGAACGAACCGCTACAAGGAAACTTTGAAGGAATAGGTGTGCAGTTTAACATGAACGAAGACACACTCATGGTAATACAGCCCGTATCAGGAGGTCCATCGGAAAAAGCCGGAATACTGGCAGGCGACCGAATCGTAGCCGTAAACGATACAGCCATTGCCGGAGTAAAAATGTCTACAGAAGAAATCATGAGACGACTGCGCGGACCAAAAGGAAGCAAAGTGAAACTGGGAGTGATGAGACGCGGAATAAAAGAAAACATCGACTTCGTGGTGACACGCGACAAAATACCCGTGCACAGTCTCGATGCAGCCTACATGTATCCCAATCATGTGGGATACATACGCATCAACAGTTTTGGAGCAACCACACTCGACGAATTTATTAAGGCCATGAAGAAACTGCAAAAGCAAGGCATGAAAGACCTTATTCTCGACTTACAAGGAAACGGAGGAGGTTATTTGAATGCCGCTGTAGGACTAGCCAACGAATTTCTGGAAAAAGGCGAACTAATAGTATACACCGAAGGAAGAAGAGCACCGAAGAACGAATTCGCAGCCTTGGGTAACGGACGGATGCGAAACGGCAGACTCGTAGTGCTTATTGACGAATTCACCGCATCGGCATCAGAAATCGTAACCGGAGCCGTACAGGACTGGGACAGAGGACTTGTGGTAGGACGACGTTCATTTGGAAAAGGACTGGTACAACGACCCATTGACTTGCCCGACGGATCGATGATAAGACTCACTGTGGCACGCTATTATACCCCTACCGGACGTTGCATACAAAAGCCTTATGACAACCCCGAGACCTATAACCTCGACCTTATTAACCGATACAACAAGGGCGAAATGATACATGCAGACAGCATACATTTCCCTCCCTCGCAAAAATACACCACAAAAAAAATGGGCCGCACCGTATACGGAGGAGGAGGCATCATGCCCGACTATTTTGTGCCGGTGGACACTAGTAGCTACAGCAACTACCACCGCCGCTTGCTGGCCAAAGGAGCCGTCATCAAAGCCACATTAAACTATGCCGACAAACATCGCCACGAACTGACAAACAAATATCGGAACTTTGACAACTATCTGAAACAATTCACCGTTCCGCAAGAGTTAAGCGAACAGTTGATTGCTGATGGAAAAGAAAGCGGTGTAGAGTTTAACGAAAAAGAATATGCAAAGTCGAAAAGACTCATCAATACCCAACTGAAAGCCCTTGTGGCACGAGACATTTGGAGCACAAACGAATACTATTCTGTCATCAACCAAAGCGACCCGGTAGTGCAGAAAGCGCTGCAACTGCTAGCTTCTCCACAACCAGAAAGCCTGCTGTGGAAAAAACGTTAATCTACCCGATAGTTCATAAATATATAAAACCGTATGACTGCACCTCGATGGGCGTCATACGGTTTTATATATTTCAAACTCTAAAAATCAATAAATACTAACTATTTACGATAGCTTGACGCAAAAGCAGCCGAAACTGAATTACCCAAATTGCGGCATGCTTCCGAAGAAAAATCCAAAGCACATTGCAACACCGTATCCCAGCTGGATTCTGTCAGCACAGGGATATCTTTGCGTCGAATGTTTTCAGCAAGCAGTCCGTACACAATACCGGCATTGAAGTTATCACCGGCTCCCACCGTACTAACCGTTTCCACGCGAGGAACAGGATAAGTTTTTGCCAATCCATCGGCACGCAGGAGCACATCACCGGCTCCATCGGTGCAAATCATCCGCGGACAGTAGAACTTCACCTTGTCTGTGTACACCTTTTCCGGACTATCTATTCCAAACATATAACGGAAATCCTCGGCCGATCCTCTTACGATATCGGCCCACTCCATATTCTCTATAATAGTGGAAGTAAGCTTAATGGCATCGGCCACATGTGTTCTTCTGAAATTTACATCATAATAGAGAATTGCCCCACGTTCTTTCGCATAAATTAAAAACTCAGACACCTTTCCACGCAACACCGGATTCAAAGCAAAATACGACCCGAACATCACTACATCATCGGGGTGTATCTCGGGAAATACCACATCGAGCCTCTGCGAAGGATAATCTTTGTAGAACAGATAATCGGCCTCATTCTTCTCATTCAAAAAAGCCAGCGACACTGGCGATTTTCCTTCAGGAAATACATTCACGTGCTCTGTGGCCACTCCATTCTCTTTCATGAAAGCCAAAATGGCCTGCCCAATGCGGTCATTACCGGTTTCGCTGATAAAATCCACCGCCACACCCATGCGGCCCAACGATACGATACCGTTAAACACCGACCCTCCGGGCACAGCTGTCGTGGGCTGTCCGTTCTTGAACAAAATATCGTAAATCGTTTCTCCTATACCTATTACTTTACGTTTCATCATTCCATAAGCTTTTAAAATCCGATACAAAGGTATGGAAATATCTTCATTATGTTTCACACAGAATGCATGAACCCCCAACAGAATCCTCTTGCCCCAACATCCTTCTGCTATCTTTCTTCCGAAAAGTGTTTTCACACCTTTCGGAAGAAAGAAATTTCCCTTTAAGAAGAAGAACGCTTCCCATTAAGGCACAGAAACGAGAAACTATATTCTATATAAATATCTGTTTATAAAGATATTGACACACACCGAAACCAACCTATTTCATGCCACGAACAACGCTACCTTTACATATTGCAAAAAAATATTTCGATATTTTGAAAACTTTACGAGTCTTTTGAGTTTTACAATCTTAAAAGTATATTACCATTCATTATTAATTTAATTAACAGAAAGAAAGTACTTTTGCTCATCTCTTTAAACAGCTTATTAGATGAACCGATTCATACTCAATGCCTGCATCCTGCTGTGCAGCATTCTTCCGCTGACGGCACAAACCACACGGAACACAGCCCCGGTTGCCAAAGATAGCATTCTTTTGGCCAAAGAACTGCACCGCAAAAAAGTAGCAGAGCGAAACCTTCATTACAACATTTTGGGCGGACCTGGATATACCCCCGACTTCGGTGTCGTGCTGGGTGCAACCTCATTGCTCACCTTCCGCATGAATCCGGCAGACAGCTTACAACAACGCTCGGTGCTCCCTATTGTTCTCTCCTACATGTTCAAAGGACAAGGAATCAACTTCATGATACGCCCACAACTCTTCTTCAAAAACGACCGTTTTCGTATCTTCGGAGTTTTCAACTGGAAAAACACCGTAGAAAATTTCTATGGCATAGGCTACTCAACAAACAAGAACATAGAACGCGACGAAGATATCACCGAATATACCTACAGCGGCTTCCAAATTAACCCTTGGTTTCTTTTTCGTATAGGCGACAGCAATTTCTTCATGGGTCCACAAATCGATGTGAATTATGACGATATCAGTGAACCGGCTGCCGGCATGATAGAGAACCCCGATTATCTAGCTGCCGGAGGCAGACCCAACGGATACCACAATTTCAGTTCCGGTGTGGGTTTTATCGTGTCCTACGATACACGCGATGTACCCTCAAATGCCTATAGCGGACTTTATCTCGACGCACGTGGCATGATATACCACCAAATGTTCGGTAGCGACCAGAATTTCTATCAGATGAAACTCGACTATCGGCAATATTTGCCTTTGGGGAAACGCAAAACGTTGGCATGGACCGTACAGTCCAACAACATGTTCAACCATGTTCCACTCACCAAATACGCCCTCACCGGAACCCCATTCGACCTCCGCGGTTACTACATGGGACAGTTCCGCGACAAGAGTTCACACCTGATGCTGGCCGAATGGAGACAGATGATAAACACCGACCGCTCCACTTGGATGAAAAGAATGCTTAATCACGTGGGCTACACCGTATGGGCAGGAACCGGATTTATGGGTCCTTCGCCAACTGAAATCGAAGGAGTACTGCCCAATATCGGAGCCGGACTGCGCATTGAAATACAACCGCGCATGAACCTGCGTCTGGACTTCGGACGCGACCTGGTGAACAACCAAAGCCTGTTCTATCTGAATATGACAGAAGCTTTTTGAATCCTGAACAAACAAACAAGAAAATGGAAAAAGAATATCTTTATATAGCTATAGGTGCCGCTCTGAAAGCCGGCAAGGAAATACTCTCAATATACGAAGACCCCAAGGCCGATTTCCACGTGGAACGCAAAGCCGACAACTCGCCATTGACCATCGCCGACCGCCGTTCGCACACCATCATAACCGAAATGCTGGCCGAAACTCCCTGGCCAATACTGAGTGAAGAAGGCAGTTCTATTCCCTATCACGAACGAAGCTCCTGGCGTACCTTGTGGATAGTGGACCCTCTAGACGGAACCAAAGAATTTATCAAAAGAAACGGCGAATTCACCGTAAACATAGCACTGGTGACCGACGGTGTCCCCGTGGCCGGAGTCATCTACGTGCCTGTGCGTCGCGAGCTCTATTTTGCCGATGAAAAACTGGGAGCCTACAAACTACCCGGACTAACCTCACTCGAAGGTATCAACAACTTGAACATACTCATAGAACAATCTCTGCGTCTGCCCTACTCCGAACGTCACCCACGCTATGTAGCTGTGGCCTCATCGTCGCACGCCACCCCCGAAACCGTTGCCTTCATCGAAAAACTCCGATGCGAACACCCCGACATGGAACTGGTATCGATAGGCAGTTCGCTAAAAATATGCCTCGTGGCCGAAGGTAAGGCCGATATCTACCCACGCTTTGCCCCAACCATGGAATGGGATACAGCTGCCGGACATGCCATAGCACGTGCCGCCGGTGCCGAAATCTATCACACTGGAGAACAGAACTGCGCACCACTGCGTTATAACAAGGAAGATTTATTGAACCCCTGGTTTATAGTGAAACGTCCTTGACCCAATTTCTTTGCAACACAAAAACAATGACTTTTGAAATAACCTTCACACTGATTGTTTTGGCCTGTATGATGGTGGCATTGGCTAAAGACAAAATGCGTCCGGGCATGATATTGTTCTCGGCCGTAGTGGTGTTTCTATGCACAGGCTTCCTCAGCCCGAAAGAAATGCTCGAAGGATTTAGCAACAAAGGCATGATAACCGTGGCCATGCTTTTCCTGGTGAGCGAAGGCATCCGACAATCGGGTACATTAGGACAACTCATACGCAAAATACTACCCCAAACCCAATGTGGCATCTTTCAGGCACAGACACGCATCCTGCCATCGGTAGCATTCATCTCGGCCTTTCTCAACAACACGCCGGTGGTGGTTATCTTCGCACCCATCATCAAGCACTGGGCACAATCGGTTCAACTGGCACCCACCAAGTTCCTCATTCCACTGTCCTATGTAACCATTTTGGGCGGAATGTGTACACTCATCGGCACCTCTACCAACCTGGTGGTGCACGGCATGATGCTCGATGCCGGATTCGAAGGCTTCTCCATGTTTGAGCTGGGCAAGCTTGGCATCTTCATCGCTCTAGCCGGCATCCTCTATATCTTCTGCTTCTCCAAACATCTTCTCCCCGATTCCCGACCAGAAGAAACGTTCGATGAAGACAAGAATAACGAAAAGCAACACCGCATCGAAGCCGTATTGGGAGCACGCTTCCCCGGCATCAACAAAACCTTGGCTAAGTTTGACTTCAAACGTCACTACGGAGCCGAAGTGAAAGAAATAAAGAAACGAAACGGAAGACACATCATTCACCCACGCCTTATCGAACGCACACCGTTGCAAGAAGGTGACACACTCATTCTAATGGCCGACGATAGCTTTATAGCCACTTGGGGAGAGTCAAGTGTGTTCGTGTTACTAGTCAACGGAAAGGACCCCGACCGCATGACCAAAAAGAAACGTTGGTTTGCCCTATTCCTACTGGCATTCATGATTTTGGGCGCCACTTTCGGCGAATTGCCTGCTATACATCACCTCTGTCCTGGCTTGAAACTCGACATGTTCTTCTTTGTAGCAGTAACTACTGTCATCATGGCCTGGACCAAAATTTTCCCGGCACGTAAATACACCAAATATATCTCCTGGGATATCCTCATCACCATTGCTTGTGCCTTCGCCATCAGCAAAGCTATTGTAAATTCGGGCATGTCCGATGCTTTGGCACGCTTCATCATCGGGCTGAGCGATGACGTAAGTCCACATACACTGCTGGCCATTCTGTTCCTTATAACCAACATTTTTACCGAACTGATAACAAACAATGCAGCCGCAGCCCTCTCATTCCCACTGGCACTCTCCATCGCCCAGCAACTCGGAATAGACCCCACACCTTTCTTTGTGGTTATCTGCATGGCAGCATCGGCCAGTTTCTCCACGCCTATAGGCTATCAAACGAACCTCATCGTACAAAGCATCGGCAACTACCGCTTCACAGACTTCGTGCGAGTGGGATTGCCTCTTAACATAATTACGTTCCTTCTCTCGGTGTTCCTTACACCGCTGATTTGGCCATTCTAAAAAACATTTTGATTTATGGAAAAAGATACGAACATTTACCCTATATTTGACCGTATGCTCTCGCGCAAGGACAAAGAAGAACTGCTGAAACAGCGCGGACTGATGATTTGGTTCACCGGTTTGAGCGGCTCGGGAAAAAGCACCATTGCCATTGCCCTGGAACGCGAACTGCAGAAACGCGGACTACTCTGCCGCATACTCGACGGCGACAATATACGCTCGGGTATCAACAGCAACCTGGGATTCTCGCCTGACGACCGCATAGAAAACATACGCCGCATAGCCGAAGTGGGAAAACTCTTTGTTGATACAGGAATCATCACATTGGCTGCATTTATCAGTCCCAACAACGACATGCGCGAAATGGCTGCACGCATCATCGGACAGAACGACTTTGTGGAAGTGTTCGTGAGCACACCCCTCGAAGAGTGCGAACGACGCGATGTGAAAGGGCTTTATGCCAAAGCAAGACGAGGCGAAATTCGTGAATTCACTGGCATATCGGCCCCTTTTGAAGCGCCTGCACACCCGGCTCTGGAACTCGATACTTCACGCCTTTCGCTAGAAGAGTCGGTACACAAACTACTGACACTGATATTACCCAAAACACACTACACAAAAACAAAATAAAACAAGATATAAAAATGAAAGAAGAATACAGACTAAGCCACTTGAAAGAACTCGAAGCCGAGTCCATTCATATCATTCGTGAAGTGGCTGCCGAATTCGAAAACCCCGTGATGCTTTATAGCATCGGCAAAGACTCGTCGGTCATGGTACGACTCGCCGAAAAAGCCTTTGCTCCGGGTAAAGTTCCCTTTCCTTTAATGCATATCGACTCTAAATGGAAATTCAAAGAAATGATACAATTCCGCGACGAATATGCACGCACACACGGATGGAATCTCATCGTAGAAAGTAATATGGATGCCTTTCGTGCAGGTGTAGGGCCATTCACACACGGAAGCAAGGTACACACCGACCTGATGAAAACACAGGCGCTGCTCCATGCACTCGACAAGTATAAGTTTGATGCTGCTTTCGGCGGTGCACGACGCGACGAAGAGAAATCGCGCGCCAAAGAACGTATTTTCTCTTTCCGTAACCAGTTCCATCAATGGGACCCAAAGAACCAACGACCTGAATTATGGGATATCTATAACGCACGTATCCGCAAAGGAGAAAGCATCCGCGTATTCCCATTGAGCAACTGGACCGAACTCGATATCTGGCAATACATCCGCCTGGAACAAATCCCCATCGTACCACTCTACTTTGCCAAAGAACGACCGGTGGTAAACATCGACGGACAGCTCATCATGCCCGATGACGACCGTTTACCCGAAAAATATCGCAACAAAATAGAAATGCGCAAAATACGGTTCCGCACACTGGGATGCTGGCCACTCACGGGAGCCATAGAAAGCGAAGCCGATACCATAGAAAAAATAGTAGAGGAAATGATGACTACCACCAAAAGCGAACGCACCACACGTGTCATCGACTTCGACCAAGAAGCCAGTATGGAACAAAAAAAACGCGAAGGCTACTTCTAAACCATAGCCACGCAATGACCCAAACCAACAAATAATGAACAAGCATGGAAGAACTAAATAAAAATATGTCGGGGAACCCGATGGAAGGCGAAGAAAGAGGTAGGATGTCTATCGAAGAATTTCTGAAAAAAGACGAAGAAAAAGACCTGCTGCGCTTTCTTACTGCTGGTTCGGTGGATGATGGAAAATCGACCCTCATCGGGCGACTACTCTTCGACAGCAAGAAACTTTATGAAGACCAGCTCGATGCACTGGAACGCGACAGCAAACGCATGGGAAATGCCGGCGATCATATAGACTATGCCTTGTTACTCGACGGATTGAAAGCCGAACGGGAACAAGGAATCACCATTGATGTGGCCTACCGATACTTCTCGACCAACAACCGTAAATTCATCATTGCCGATACCCCGGGACACGAACAATATACCCGAAACATGATTACCGGAGGCTCTACTGCAAACCTGGCCATCATTCTGGTGGATGCACGCATGGGAGTCATCACACAAACACGCCGACACACCTATCTGGTATCGCTACTAGGCATCAAACACGTGGCTCTGGCTGTAAACAAGATGGACCTGGTAGATTTCTCGAAAGAAGTGTTCGATAAAATTGTGGCTGAATATCGCGCTTTCGTGGAGCCTCTCGGCATCCCCGATGTACAATGTATCCCACTCTCGGCTCTCGACGGCGACAACGTGGTAGAGAAATCTGAACGTACCCCATGGTATGAAGGATCTTCGCTGTTAGAATACCTCGAAACTGTACCTATCGACAATGACCATAATCTGCAAGACTTCCGTTACCCCATACAATACGTGCTCCGCCCCAACCTTGATTTCCGCGGATTCAGTGGCAAGGTGGCATCGGGCGTAGTGCGCAAGGGAGATGAAGTGATGGCTCTGCCTTCGGGAAAGAAATCACGCGTTAAAAGCATCGTAACCTACGAAGGAGAACAAGACTATGCATTCCCTCCCCAATGCGTCACCCTTACTCTCGAGGACGAAATAGACGTGTCGCGTGGAGAAATGCTAGTACATCCCGACAATCAGCCCCTCATGGGACGTAACTTCGAAGCCATGATGGTGTGGATGGACGAAGAGAAAATGAACATGGAAAAATCGTTCTTCTTAAAACAAACCACCAACGTCAGCCGCACACGTATTGACCGCATCGACTATAAAGTGGACATCAACACCATGGAGCATCTTTCTGTAGAAAACGGGAAACTCGAAATCGAGTCACTCCCCATGGAACTAAACCAGATAGCACACGTGGTACTCACCTCGTCGAAAGAACTATTCTTCGATCCCTACACCCGAAACAAGGCTACCGGCGCATTTATTCTTATTGACCCGATAAGCAACAACACCTCGGCCGTAGGTATGATTATCGGACGTATAGAGGACAAAGACATGCACAACTCCGAAGAGTTACTCACGCTGAATCTACCCGAACTAGGCATCGCACCCGAACATTACGACGCGGTAGAAACTGCAGTGAAAGCACTCGCACAACAAGGAATCGGTATAAAAATCATCAAATAACAAAAGGAGATATTCTATCATGGGCTTATTAGAATTCAGTAAATTGCCTATAAATACATTGGTGGGAGCCGACTGGAAAACATTCGGACAGATAACAAAAGGACAAACTATTGACCCAGGTTACCGAAGCAAATACCGCCTCACCCAAGCTGTGTGCCGGCTACTGTCACCTTTGGCTTCCATACAGAACAAACGCTACGAGAAACTGCTGAAAGAAAAACCGTTGGAATATGCTCCGGTGTTCATTCTGGGCCATTGGCGCAGCGGAACAACCTTTATGCACAATGTGTTTTCATGCGACAAACACTTCGGATATAACACTACCTACCAAACCGTTTTCCCACACCTCATGATGTGGGGACAATCGTTCTTCAAGAAAAACATGAGCTGGCTAATGCCCGACAAACGACCAACCGACAATATGGAACTGGCCGTGGACCTGCCACAGGAGGAAGAATTTGCTCTGGCAAACATGATGCCCTATACCTACTATAACTTCTGGTTTCTGCCGAAAAATATGATGGATTATGCCGACAAGTATCTGCTTTTCGACAAAATATCACCCGAAGAATTGCGTGTTTTCGAAGAAACATTTGTGAAACTCATCCAAATATCGCTGTGGAACACCGGAGGAACACAGTTCTTGAGCAAGAATCCCCCACACACCGGACGTGTGCGCGAACTGGTGAAAATGTTCCCTAATGCCAAATTCATCTACTTGATGCGAAACCCTTACACGGTGTTCGAATCGACACGAAGTTTCTTCACCAATACCATACAACCGCTCAAGCTGCAAGATATCAGCAACGAACAGCTCGAAGCCAACATCTTGTCGGTATATGCCAAACTCTACCATAAATACGAAGCCGACAAAGCCTGCATCCCCCAAGGAAACTTGGTGGAAGTAAAGTTTGAAGATTACGAGACTGATGCTTACGGCATGACTAAAGACATCTACCAGCAGCTTGAATTGCCCGGATGGGAAGAAGCAAAAAAAGCCATAGAACAGTATGTGGGGAACAAAAAAGGCTATAAGAAAAACAAATACAGCTACGACAAGCGAACAGTACAACTAGTACAAGACCACTGGGGATTTGCACTAAAAGACTGGAACTACGAGCTGTAGACCCACAATAATATAAAAATCAAAACAAACTAACATGCGCAAAAGAACAAACTGCATCGGTTTCCTATTGGCTGCCTGCTGCTCATTACAAGCGCAGATACACGAGGAAGCTATCCCCTTCGGAAATATGGACCAATGGGTGAAACGGGAAATAAAAGAATCGAGCATCATCGGTGGAAACTTAAAAAACATCTATGCCATCGGTCCTACACAAACCATAAAAGGCGAAGTGGCTTACAAACCGCTAGGAGGCTCTCCATGGGCCACTTCCAATGTCATGGCAAAAGTGGTGGGCATCGTAAAAACCAATTCTTCAGTATTCCCCGAAAAACGAGGCGACGGATTCTGCGCACGGCTGGATACACACATGGAAGGTGTGAAAGCATTCGGACTGGTGGACATTACCGTACTGGCTGCCGGTTCCATGTTCCTAGGCGAAGTACACGAACCCATCAAGAGCACCAAAAACCCCAATGCCATGCTCAACATGGGAATTCCTTTTAATAAAAAACCCAAAGCTGTTAAATATGACTATAAGGTGCATATTGTTGATAAAGAAACACGTATCCGGGCTACCGGATTCAGCCGGATTACAGATATTGAAGGAAAAGACAAAGCAGCAGTAATCCTGTTGCTGCAAAAACGATGGGAAGACAAGAAAGGAAACGTATATGCCAAACGGGTAGGAACATTTGTCATTCACTACGACAAATCCTGCCACTGGCATAACGAAGCTACTTATCCCATCCTTTACGGCGACATAACCAATCACAGCAACTATTGCACCGAAATGGCATTGGATAAAAACGACCATTTTACTATAAACAGCAAAGGAAAAAGTGTGCGTGTAAAAGAAGTGGGATGGGCTGCTCCCAACGAAGCTCCCACTCACCTGATACTGCAATTTGCATCCAGTCACGGAGGTGCCTACATAGGCACTCCAGGAAATTCTCTCTGGGTGGACAATGTAAAACTGGTGTACTGAAACGCCCAATACATACACCCTCTATGAAATAAACAAGCGGATGTGCATAAACTAAATTTGTGAAAAGGAAAACTTTAAATTTGATATTAAATCATCCTGAAAGATAAAGAAAGGGTCGTATCAAACTCTATTTTGAGTAATGATACGACCCTTTCAAATATTATTGCTACAATATTGTAACTTTGTGAGGAGACAGTCATTTCAACTTTACCCCCCTATTTTTTCTCATATAAAGATTCAGCTATACTAATCCTCGTTCTTCTTCCAATAAGAACGCACGCGCTGTTTCACATTTTCATTCAAATGATTACGATAGAACAGCAGTTCCTGTAAATGATAGTTTCCCTCCTTGAACATCGAGCCAAGGGCTGGCAGGAAAAACTCTCCTTCTGAAAATCCTTCCACTAGCAACACATGATGATTTGTATCAACTCTCACCGTAACCGAATCGTTCAAATAGGCAGGACTACCATCGGTTTTCCAATTCACCGGATTGATACATAAATCGCTCGGAGAAAGCACCGGACAGACAGCATCAACCCTCGAAACCGAATTATAACACACCGTCACACCGGTATCTAGAGAGTCTTTCGCCGCCTGTATAGCAGCAAAACGTCCAGCCTCTTCAGCTGTCACACGATAACCCACCACATAGGCAGCTACCATGCGGTGTACAAGATTCTCGGGAAGCTCTTTCAATAGTTCCACCACAGCCTTTCCACCCTGACTAAATCCGGCAAGAATGAAAGGACGACCCTTATTTTCATGCTTCATATAGTAATCGAAAGCACGTTTTACGTCCGACATGGCATAGGGAAAACGCTTGTTTACGGTGTCTTCTCCCTCCATCCACGATTCAAGAGTTATCTGACGATAATAAGGAGAATAGAAATTATAAGAATCGGAAAATATATCGGCTGCCAACTCTAAAGACGGACGCAAGGCCTCACGTTGTTCGGCATTGTAGATATCCTCAAAGTGCATGGTGTTCCCGGTTTCGTCCTTCCAATCCCACACACATGTAGGAGCTACATAAAACACATCTGCTGCAAACTCCCCCTCGCCGTTCAATTGCTTATACCATGCATTGGCTTTCGCATAATTGGGAGCATCAGGAAGCTGATAGCCTAAGTTTCCTTTGTCTGAACAGGCAACCAAAGAGCAAAAGAGAAACAACAAAATCAGTATTTTCTCCAGGTTCTTCATAATCTTATTAGTTCACAGAATTTATGCAAATATAAGCATAATATTGATAAACGCAAATAAAAGTTATCAAACTCTAACATAATAGAACCCATGTTCTCCACCGGAATAGTTCTTTTTATTGTAACTTTGCAACGAAATGAAATAACTATGAATCAGGAAAAAATTTTCAACCAACATACCCTTCCCAACGGATTACGCATCATCCAGACTTATTCAGAAACTCCCGTAGCCTATTGTGGATTTGCCATCGATGCAGGAACGCGCGATGAAGAAGAACAAGAGCAAGGCATGGCACACTTTGTGGAACACTTAATTTTCAAAGGAACTACCAAACGAAAAGCATGGCACATTCTGAACCGAATGGAACGTGTGGGAGGTGATTTGAATGCATTTACAAACAAAGAAGAAACCATCATCTACACGGCTTTTTTGGCCAAACATTTTCCACGTGCCGTGGAGTTGCTCACCGACATTGTATTTCACAGCATTTTTCCGCAACAAGAAATTGAAAAAGAAGTGGAAGTGATTCTTGATGAAATTCAAAGTTATGAAGACAGTCCATCCGACCTCATCTTCGATGATTTTGAAAACCTGATTTTCAAAGGTCATCCTTTAGGACGAAACATATTGGGAAATCCCGAACTACTCAAGACTTTTGTTTCGGAAGATGCCTTGAAATGGACCAAACGCTTCTATTGCCCGGCGAATATCGTATTCTTTCTACGTGGCAATGTAGATTTCAAACGGGTGGTACGGTATTTGGAGAAGCTCACGGCCGACATTCCTTTTGCCAAGTGCAACAAGAAAGAAATTCCCCTTCCACCCTACTACCCTCAGTCGCCCCTTCTACAACGCGACACACACCAAGCCCATGTCATGACCGGACGACGAAGCTACGACACCCACAGCGGAAAACGCACCGGCCTCTACCTGCTGAACAACATTTTGGGCGGACCAGGTATGAACAGCCGACTAAATGTATCTCTACGAGAACGACGCGGACTGGTGTACAGTGTGGAGAGCAACCTTATTTCCTACACCGATACTGGAGTGTTCAACATCTATTTCGGATGCGACCCGAAAGATACCGACACCTGCCTGCAACTGGTACACAAAGAGCTGAAACGACTGCGCGATAAGAAACTGACCGATACCCAACTCTCTGCAGCTAAAAAACAAATCATCGGACAGATAGCCGTAGCTGGAGATAATTTCGAAAATCTGGCATTGGACATGGGAAAAGCATTCCTACACTATGGCAAATATGAAAGTCGGGAAGAAGTATTTGCACGCATCGAGAAAACTACAGCTTCACAACTGCTCGAAATTGCCAACGAGATGTTCGATGAAGAACAACTATCCACCTTGATTTACACCTGACAAACTTTACCTCATCCTTTCACCTCATAAGCTATATAAACCATATAATCGCCATCGGCATACACCGTAAAGGACGAAGAAGAAGCTTCGTTAAGTGTTCCTTCCCACCATTTGGAAAAAGCACGTATGGGATAAACCAGCCCTTCGGAACGCATGTGCGCTGCACCAAAGTTGAACAGCGAAACCTGTCCATGCGGAATCGAAGTAAATACCTGCGTTTCACGACAAGGCAAAAAGACTCCGAAGTCTGTGACCATAGCCAACTTTTCAAAGCTTGGAGCATGTTCCATCAAAAGGGCTATATTTCCCATCGTATGGTCTTCACGCTTCCCTGTAGCACCAAGTATCACCACACGACGAAATCCTCGTCTCAGCAAAAAAGAAATGGCTTTAGTGAGGTCATTTGTTTCCTGGTCGGGTATCCGATGCAGAATACCGGCACAAAGTTCCCTATATTCGTTCGAAAACGAATCGCCGTCGCCCACAATGGCATCGGGTTTCCGGCCATGGGCCATAAAAGAAGTTCCGGCACCATCGCAACACACCACATAAGGCACCGAATTCAACAAACTCAAGGGATAATCGTGCACAGGATAATCGCCGTTGGCCAGCACAACGGCATCAGGCACAAAGGAAAGGATACCAGCCAAACAAAAAGATTCGTTCATTTCAATTCAATTCATCATTTTTTTCCATTTCATATACCCAAACACTGCTATAACAGCATAAAGTCCATAAAGAGCAGCAGTAGGATAAAGTTCTTTATAGACATACAGTGCACAGCACAACACATCCACAACAATCCACAGCAACCATTGTTCCACATATTTCCGTGCCAACATCCACAGGGCCACGACACTCAACGCTGTAGTTAAACTGTCCCACCAAGGCACATCGCTGTCGGTAAAACTAGCAAGCAACCATCCCATAGGAAAAAACAAGAGCATTCCTACCAGAGCCGATAAAGCATAAAATCGCAACGGCATACAAGTAATATTCCGTTTTTTTTGACTGTTTCCACGTTTTCCACACCACATGCACCATCCGTAAACAGCTGCCAGCATATAATAAATATTGATTCCAGAGTCGGCATAAAGCCCTGCTTTGAAATATACCACCGTATAGATAGCGGGCATCACAATGCTCACCGGCCACAAATAGATGCTGGCACGGTATTCCAGCCACAAATAGAGCAAACCAGTCAACACACCGGCCATTTCGAGTATATTCATAACATATTTTCTGTTTTTAGGATGCAAAGATACGAAAAAGGGAGCTTCGGGATTATGTCCGCTTTCATCTTACAAACAAAGTTCAGCTATTTTTATCCTCCCATCGATTCTCTACACATAAAATTCATTCCCTGACAGATAAAAACAAACGTCGGTATTCTCACGAACACCGACGTCTGGAATTATCAAATTCAATACTAATGATAATACTACAATCCTTTTACAGATTGCATAAACAAATTTACTATTTAGAAACCTTAATTATTAGTCTTTCAGTTTAGCCTTGATGAACTCACGATTCAAACGGGCAATATTACTGATGGATACGCATTTGGGGCACTCAGCCTCGCAAGCGCGAGTGTTGGTACAGTTACCGAATCCAAGTTCGTCCATCTTTGCAAGCATAGCTTTCGCACGGCGGGCAGCTTCGGGTTTTCCTTGCGGAAGAAGAGCCAGCTGACTAACCTTAGCCGAAACGAACAGCATAGCCGAACCGTTCTTACAAGCAGCCACACAAGCACCACAACCAATACATGAAGCAGCATCCATAGCCTCGTCGGCATCTTGTTTCGGAATCAAGATAGCGTTAGCATCCTGTGGAGCACCGGTACGAACCGATACATAACCACCAGCCTGCATAATTTTGTCGTAAGCCGTACGGTCCACCATCAAGTCTTTGATAACGGGGAATCCAGCCGAACGCCACGGTTCTACAGTGATGGTATCACCATCGTTGAAACGGCGCATGTAAATCTGGCAGGTAGTAGCACCTGTTGCAGGTCCGTGCGGATGTCCGTTAATATAAAGTGAACACATACCGCAGATACCCTCGCGACAGTCATGATCGAACACAACAGGTTCTTTACCTTCGCTAATGAGCTGCTCGTTTAGGATATCCAGCATCTCCAGGAAAGAAGTATCGCCTGAGATATCTTTCATCTGGAATGTATCGAAATGACCTTTCTCTTTCGGTCCGTTCTGACGCCAAACCTTCAGCGTGAATGATATATTTTTATCCATTTTAGTAATGTCTTTTTTAATGTTTAACTTCTCTGATTAGCTCTTGTAGTTACGTGTCTGAACCTTGATTGCCTCATAAACCAGCGGCTCTTTGTAAAGCACCGGAGCTTTTTCGTCAGAACCTTGGTATTCCCAGCAAGCCACGTAGAAGAAGTTTTCATCGTCGCGCTTAGCTTCGCCTTCTTCTGTTTGATATTCCTCGCGGAAGTGTCCACCGCAGCTTTCATTACGGTTCAATGCATCATAAGCGATAAGTTCGCCCATGGTGATGAAATCGTACAAGCGGATAGCCTTATCAAGTTCCACGTTCATACCTTCCTTAGTACCCGGGATGAAGAGTTCTTTTTCGAATTCCTTACGGATTTCTTTCAGTTTTTCCAAACCAGTCTTCAGTCCTTCGGCAGTACGGCCCATACCAACATATTCCCACATCACGCGGCCCAATTCCTTGTGAATAGAGTCTACTGATTTCTTACCTTTAATGTTCATCATCCAGTCAATCTTGTCCTGAACAGCTTTCTCGGCAGCTGCAAACTCAGGCAGATCGGTTGAGAAACGAGGAACAGTGATTTGGTCGGCCAAATAGTTTTGAATGGTGTAAGGCAATACAAAATAACCGTCGGCCAAACCTTGCATCAAAGCCGATGCACCTAAGCGGTTTGCACCATGATCAGAGAAGTTACATTCGCCGATAGCAAACAAGCCCTTGATTGAAGTCTGGAGCTCGTAGTCTACCCAGATACCTCCCATAGTATAGTGAATAGCCGGATAAATCATCATCGGATTGTAGTATTTCACACCGTTAATTTCCTTAGCCAGCTCACCCGGATTCACGTCGGTGATTTCCTCGTACATATCGAACAGGTTACCATAGCGTTGACGAACCACATCGATACCCAAACGGCCGATACTTTCAGAGAAATCAAGGAACACAGCCAGACCGGTGTTATTCACACCAAAACCATGGTCGCAACGTTCCTTGGCAGCACGCGAAGCCACGTCACGAGGAACAAGGTTACCGAATGCCGGATAACGGCGTTCCAGATAATAGTCACGATCTTCTTCAGGGATATCGCTACCTTTCTTAGTTCCAGCCTGCAATGCCTTGGCATCTTCCAGTTTCTTCGGAACCCAGATACGACCGTCGTTACGGAGTGACTCCGACATCAAAGTCAGCTTAGACTGCTTGTCGCCATGAACAGGGATACAAGTGGGGTGAATCTGAACAAAAGCGGGGTTTGCAAACCATGCTCCCTTGCGATAGCAAGCCATAGCAGCAGTACAGTTACAAGCCATAGCATTGGTCGACAAGAAATAGGCATTACCATAACCACCGGTAGCGATAACCACTGCATGAGCAGCGAAACGCTCCAACTTGCCTGTTACTAGATTCTTGGCAATGATACCACGTGCACGACCGTCAACAATAACCACATCCTGCATTTCATAACGAGTGTATAGTTTCACTGTTCCGGCATTTACCTGACAGCTCAAAGCCGAGTAAGCACCCAAAAGCAACTGTTGGCCGGTTTGTCCTTTAGCATAGAAAGTACGTGACACTTGTGCACCACCGAATGAACGGTTGGCCAGTGTACCACCATATTCGCGTGCAAAAGGAACACCTTGTGCCACACATTGGTCGATAATGTTATTCGAAACCTCGGCCAAACGGTAAACGTTAGCTTCGCGAGCACGATAGTCGCCACCTTTCACTGTATCGTAG
>Glacier_p2__coassemble_1239_pt1 | contig 27478 bp, 22 predicted proteins | sample Glacier_p2__metabat2_low_PE_019 | metagenome-assembled genome bin Glacier_p2 | reverse complement strand
TAATGAGTAAAACCTCATTTAAAATGAATAAACACTTAAAACAGAAGATATATGAAATTGTCGCAATTTAAATTTAAACTTCCCGAAGAAAAGATTGCTTTGCACCCGGCAAGGCATCGGGATGAATCGCGCTTAATGGTGGTTCATAAAAAAAGCGGTGAAATAGAACATCGCATGTTCAAGGATATTTTGGATTATTTTGATGATAAGGACGTATTCATCTTCAATGATACCAAAGTGTTCCCGGCACGTCTCTACGGTAACAAAGAGAAAACCGGAGCACGCATCGAAGTGTTCCTTCTGCGCGAGCTCAACGAAGAATTACGTTTATGGGATGTATTGGTGGACCCCGCACGCAAAATACGAATCGGAAACAAACTCTACTTCGGAGAAGACGATTCAATGGTGGCCGAGGTAATAGACAACACCACCTCACGCGGAAGAACCTTGCGTTTCTTGTATGACGGACCACATGATGAATTCAAAAAAGCCCTTTATGAATTGGGAGAAGCTCCGTTACCCTACTTCATCAACCGACCGGTAGAACCAGACGATGCCGAAAACTTCCAGACAATCTTTGCACGTAACGAAGGAGCTGTAACCGCACCTACTGCCGGACTACACTTCAGCCGCGAACTAATGAAACGTATGGAAATCAGAGGTATAGACTTTGCCTATATCACACTCCATGCCGGATTGGGAAATTTCAGAGACATCGATGTGGAAGATCTTACCAAACATAAAATGGACTCTGAACAAATGTTCGTTGAAGCCGATGCCGTACAACGTGTAAATGCTGCCAAAGATGGAGGACACAATGTATGTGCCGTAGGAACCACCGTTATGAGAGCTATTGAAACAGCTGTAGGCACCGACGGACACTTAAAGGAATTTGAAGGATGGACCAACAAATTCATCTTCCCTCCCTATGATTTTGCCGTGGCAAACAGCATGATCTCGAACTTCCACATGCCCTACTCCACACTATTAATGCTAGTGGCAGCCTACGGAGGATATGACCTGATTATGGAAGCTTATGACGTAGCTTTAAAAGAAGATTACCGCTTCGGTACCTACGGAGATGCAATGTTGATTATTGACTAAAAAACAAAAAAACTCATGGCTACACTTTATCTCGGCTTGGGCACTAACCTAGGCAACAAGAAAGAGAACCTGCAACGAGCCGTGAACGAAATAAATACAAGGATAGGGAAAGTTACTTCCCTATCCTCTTTTTACGAAACCGCCCCTTGGGGATTCAGTTCCGAAAACTCGTTCCTTAATGCAGCCTGCTGTGTAAATACAGAACTCTCACCCATAGACGCTTTGGAACAGACACAACAAATAGAACGCGAACTGGGAAGACTGCATAAAAGCGTAAACGGCATATATGCCGACCGCCTTATCGACATAGACCTGCTGCTCTACGATGATTTGTGCATGAACACTGAACGGCTCACCCTTCCACACCCGGGCATTGATAAACGCCTGTTTGTCATTGAACCTTTGGCCGAAATAGCACCCGACGTGAATCATCCACAAACCGGAATCACGATGAAAAATATTCTGGAAAAACTGCATAATGAAAACTAGAAAGAAAGAAAATACACTCCTACGAGTGTTTTAGGTTAAAAAATGCTCCGCCTTTCGCACGAATCCAGACTAAATACCTACCTTTGCACTCGAAATGAAAATGTGGAAAGATTTGGGCAGCTTGCAACCACAGAAAAAAATGCTAAATAAACCGCTTCCTATGGCGTGCATTATATCACCTTCCCAAACCATTCCTCTTATTCGGCTTTTTAATTTTTTAAATCTATAATCAAATAAGAAATGGGATACTTATTTACATCCGAATCGGTGTCTGAAGGACACCCCGATAAAGTGGCGGACCAAATATCCGACGCTGTACTTGACAAACTATTGGCTTACGACCCTAGTTCGAAAGTAGCTTGCGAAACACTGGTTACTACCGGACAGGTAGTACTAGCGGGTGAAGTAAAAACAGAGGCTTACGTTGACCTGCAACGCATTGCCCGCGAAGTAATCAACCAAATAGGCTATACAAAAAGCGAATACATGTTCGAAGGAAACTCATGTGGCGTACTTTCGGCCATTCATGAGCAAAGTCCCGATATCAACCGTGGAGTAGAACGCGAAGACCCTATGGAACAAGGTGCTGGAGACCAAGGTATGATGTTTGGTTATGCTACCAATGAAACCGAAAATTACATGCCCCTTTCGCTCGACCTTGCCCATAAAATATTGCTGGTTCTTGCCGACATTCGTCGCGAAGGAAAAGTAATGACCTACCTCCGACCGGATGCCAAAAGCCAAGTAACAATTGAGTATGATGACAACAATCGTCCAGTACGCATTGACACCATCGTGGTTTCTACCCAACACGACGAATTCATACTTCCTGCCGACAACAGCAAAGAAGCACAACTGAAAGCCGATGCTGAAATGCTTGCAAAAATACGTAAGGATGTTATTGAAATCTTGATGCCACGCGTCATTGCAGGCATTCACAATGAAGCCGTTTTAGCCTTGTTCAACGAACAAATAACCTACCACGTAAATCCCACCGGCAAGTTCGTCATTGGCGGACCTCATGGCGACACTGGCTTGACCGGACGTAAAATCATCGTAGATACCTATGGTGGAAAAGGTGCACACGGAGGTGGAGCTTTCTCGGGTAAAGACCCTAGCAAAGTGGACCGTAGCGCTGCTTATGCTGCACGCCATATTGCCAAAAACCTGGTTGCTGCCGGAGTGGCCGACGAAATGCTCGTACAAGTATCCTACGCCATTGGTGTGGCTCGCCCTATCAACATCTATGTTGATACCTACGGACGAAGCCGTGTGAATATGACTGATGGAGAAATAGCACAAAAAATCGATGAATTGTTCGACCTCCGCCCGAAAGCTATCGAACAACGTCTCAAACTGCGCAACCCGATTTATTCTGAAACAGCTGCTTACGGACATATGGGACGTGAACCCCGAATGGTGACCAAACATTTTGAATCACATTACGAAGGAAATAAGGATGTGACCGTAGAGCTTTTCACTTGGGAAAAACTCGATTATGTAGATAAAGTAAAAGAAGCCTTTGGCTTGAAATAAGAACTCTGTATGAACGAAGTGCGTAACGTGTGCGTATATTGCGCATCGAGTACAAAGATAGACAGTTCCTACTTCGAATGTGCTGCCCGGTTAGGTTCTCTCCTGGCCGGACGGCACATTCGGTTAATTAACGGAGCTGGCTCCATGGGACTTATGGCTGCATGCTCCGATGCCGTATTGGCCGAAGGAGGACAGGTAACTGGCGTCATTCCACGTTTTATGGTAGAACAAGGATGGTGTCATAAAGGACTCACCTCGATTATTGAAACCGAAACCATGCACGAACGGAAAACAACCATGGCCAATCTCTCTGATGGCATTATAGCTTTACCCGGAGGTGTTGGAACTTTGGAAGAACTGCTCGAAATCATCACCTGGAAACAGTTGGGCCTCTATCTCAAACCCATTATTCTACTTAATATAAACGATTTTTTCAACCCCCTGCTAGCCATGTTGAAACAAGCCGTAGATGAGCATTTCATGCGTCCCGAACATGCCAACATCTGGCAGGTAGCAAAAACACCTGAAGAAGCGGTGGAGTTACTCTTCACCACACCCTGGTGGAACAAAAACATACGTAAATTTGCAGCTTTATGACAAACCTTCCCGATAGCCTGCCGGTGTTGTCTGTTCCCTACACACAGCAATCATCTGCCGATTCGGTATCGATACATCCGAATTTGCACAGTGAACATGCCACCTTCCCAGCTGTCGGACAAAACACAGTTCAACCAGTAGGTAAAACAGGCATACCTATACCCTACCAGCTTCGCATGGACGATGGCATCACCGGAGTGATGTTATTGTGTTTTTTCATGCTATCCTATGTATTCTCAAGCGGGAAACATTTCCTATACCAACAATTAAAAGACTTCTTTCTGGTGCGCGAACGTAACAACCTTTTCATGGAAGAAGCAAATGTGAACTTCGTCTACCGCTTGTTATTGGTTCTCAATACCTGTCTAACCATCGGCCTGCTCGCTTCCGACTTTCTAAGCAACAGCTATGGCAACACAATCCATACACACCCTTTTATGTGGCTGTGCATCTACACCGGTGTCGCCTTGCTCTACTATGCATTCAAATACCTTTCATATTCCTTTATTAATTGGATATTTTTTGACAAAATAAAACGCAATATTTGGATTGAATCTTTTTTTCTCGTCTTTGTTACCGAAGGGATTCTGCTCTTCATTTTGCTGCTCTTTGTTGTCTATTTTGAATTATCATCAACCTATAAGTTTTTTTTCACAACCCTCATCCTTCTTATAGGGAAAGTAATGTTGGTTTGCAAGTGTGCCCAAATCTTTTTCGGAAAAATTCATCGTTCATTCTATTTAATTTTGTACCTTTGCGCACTGGAAGTCATGCCTTTGTTCTTATTAGGGCGGACTTTGGTTTTAATGGTTGTTTGTGATAATAAAATTTTAGGACTTTGAAGATAAAAAAAATACTAGTGTCGCAGCCGAAGCCGGCATCTGACAAATCTCCCTATTATGACATAGCAAAGAAATATGGAGTTGAAATGATTTTTCGCCCGTTCATTAAAGTAGAAAGCGTTTCTGCCAAAGAGTTCAGACAGCAAAAAGTTTCTATTCCCGACTATACAGCTGTGGTGTTCACCTCTAGGCACGCCATCGACCATTTCTTCCATTTGTGTGAAGAGTTGCGTGTTTCTATTCCCGAAACCATGAAATATTTCTGCATAACCGAAGCCATCGCTCTGTATATCCAGAAATATGTACAATACCGTAAACGCAAAGTGTTCTTTGGTGCCACCGGAAAAATAGAAGACTTGATTCCCTCTATGGTGAAACATAAAACCGAAAAATATCTTGTACCTCTATCAGACGTGCATAACGACGAAGTGAAAAATCTGCTCGACAAGGCTAAACTTCAACACACTGAAGTTGTAATGTACCGCACTGTGAGCAACGATTTCACTCCCGAAGAGAAATTCGACTATGACATGCTTGTGTTCTTCAGCCCCAACGGAGTGGCTGCACTGCAAAAGAACTTCCCTGAATTCAAACAAGGCGAGATTGCTATCGGTTGTTTCGGTCCTACTACGGCTAAAGCAGTACGCGATTCCGGCCTGCGTTTGGATGTAGAAGCACCTTCTTCAGTAGCACCCTCAATGACCGGTGCGTTGGACATCTTCTTGAAAGGACAGAAGTAATCCCATCCCGAATCGATTATTTTCTAAATATAATATGGTGACTTTATACCGGATAAAGTATAACTTTGCGGTCTAAAGTCACCGTTTTTATTGCATTGTATGGAACAAACAGAAAAGAAATGCCTTCCACAAACTTTTTGCAAAAACGAGCGCCTTTGTCGCAAACTCTTGATTGAACGCTTGTTTTCAGGTGGCAGCAAATCGCTGCTAGCCTATCCTCTGCGTCTGGTTTACCTGCCGGTGGACGAACAAGTTTCACAAGAAACCGTTTCTTTACTGATAAGCGTTCCTAAAAAACGTTTCCGCCGGGCAGTAAAACGAAACAGAGTGAAACGTCAGGTGCGCGAAGCCTACCGCCGGAACAAGCATATCCTGCTTGATGTAGCACAGCAGAAAAACCTCCATCTCACAATGGCAGTCATTTGGCTGGCCGATGAGCTATGCACCTCTACTGAGATAGAACGACGCATGGTGAATCTTCTCCAGCGCCTATCCGAACGTTTACAACAATCCTAAAAAACAAGAACGATGTGGAAAGGTTTTAAAGACATTCTTTCGTGGTTGCTGCTCCTCCCCATTCATTTCTACCGCAACTGCATATCTCCCCTAACACCACCTTCGTGCCGTTTCACACCCACTTGTTCTCAATATGCTGTTGAAGCTATCAAGAAACACGGTCCTTTCAAGGGGCTCTATCTGACCATACGCCGTCTGCTTCGCTGCCACCCATGGGGAGGTTCCGGATATGACCCCGTACCCTAAAACACCCTTTCGCATTCATGATTCCAGCAGACATACACACCCACCATCCAACACGCCACATTGAAGAGGCTGTGTATAACGTAACTATGCTCGAAGAGATTCTTCCGGAAGAAGGTTGGTACTCGACAGGAATCCATCCCTGGAAAGCCGGTATTCCCCACAAACCCTCGCTGAACGAACTAACACAAATGGCTGCCATGCCCCGAGTGGTAGCTTTGGGCGAATGTGGACTCGACAAACATTACCTCAAACAATTCGATGCATCGCAGCGAGAACATCTCCTGGCCGAACAAACCCGACTTTTCGAGGTTCACATCGAATTAGGAGAAACGTATGAAAAACCTTTGATTATCCATTGCGTGAAAGCGTTTAACGAACTAGTAATGCTCAAACGCCGACATGCACCACACTATCCGTGGGTGATACATGGATTCCGTGGGAACAAGTACATAGCCAAAGAGCTGATAACCGAAGGTTTCTATTTATCGTTCGGAGAACATTTCCAAACAGAAGCTTTACTCTCTACTCCTTTAACACGCCTCTTCATCGAAACCGACGAAAGCCAAAAAACTATCGGAGATATTCTTCGGCAAATAACCTTGTGCCTGGAAATAACCCCCGACAACCTATTGTCACAATTGCAAAACAACGTTCGGGAAGTTTTTAGAATAAACAACATTATGGGATAATATAATCAAGGCCCAACATACACCTTACCCTCATCACACCGAAATCGCCTGTACCATTCCATTAACATTAGTCTTGACAATCTGTTCTGTCATAAACTTTAAATATTTAAAGCCGAAACATAAAGAGTAAGACTTTTTGTTGGCTTTTCAGATAAAGTGTCGTACTTTTGCCACGACAGACATACGTTGAACAAAACTTTTAGAAAAATCAAAAAGAATCATTCGATGAATTTTGTAGAAGAATTAAAATGGCGTGGCATGCTCCACGATATGATGCCGGGTACTGAAGAACTTCTGGCTAAGGAACAAGTAACCGCATACATAGGCTTTGACCCGACAGCCGACTCCCTGCACATCGGACACCTTTGCAGTGTGATGATTTTACGTCACTTCCAGCGTTGCGGACACAAACCGCTGGCACTCATCGGAGGTGCAACCGGCATGATTGGCGACCCTTCGGGAAAATCAGCCGAACGAAACCTGCTCACCGAAGAGACCCTTCGCCACAACATGGAAGGCATGAAGAAGCAGCTCAGCAAGTTCCTCGATTTCGAGTCGGATGCTCCTAATCGTGCAGAATTGGTGAACAACTATGACTGGATGAAGGACTTCTCTTTCCTTGACTTTGCTCGTGAAGTGGGCAAGCATATCACCGTAAATTACATGATGGCTAAAGATTCGGTGAAAAAACGCTTGAACGGAGAAGCTCGAGACGGTTTGTCTTTTACAGAATTTACCTACCAACTGCTGCAGGGATATGACTTCCTGCATCTGTACGAAACCAAAGGCTGCAAACTGCAGATGGGAGGTTCAGACCAATGGGGAAATATCACCACCGGTGCGGAACTTATCCGCCGTACAAACGGAGGTGAGGTTTTTGCTCTTACCTGCCCGCTGATTACCAAAGCCGATGGCGGTAAATTCGGTAAAACCGAATCTGGAAACATCTGGCTCGACCCTCGCTATACCTCACCCTACAAGTTCTATCAGTTCTGGTTGAATGTAAGCGATGCCGATGCTGCACGTTACATCAAGATATTCACTGCCTTGAGCAAAGAAGAAATCGAAGCGCTCACAGCCGAGCACGAAACAGCTCCACACCTGCGCATCCTACAAAAACGTTTAGCCAAAGAAGTAACCATTATGGTTCACTCGGAAGAAGACTACAATGCTGCGGTAGATGCTTCGAACATCTTGTTCGGAAACGCCACCTCTGAAGCTTTGAAAAAACTCGATGAAGATACTTTGTTGGCTGTATTCGAAGGTGTTCCTCAATTTGAAGTATCGCGCGATGCACTGGCTGCCGGAGTTAAAGCAGTGGACTTGCTGGCCGAACATGCTGCAGTGTTCGCTTCAAAAGGTGAAATGCGTAAATTGGTTCAAGGCGGAGGTGTTTCTTTGAACAAGGAAAAACTGACTGCTTTCGACCAAGTAATAACAGTAGCCGACTTGCTTGACGATAAATATCTCCTCGTTCAGCGTGGTAAAAAGAACTACTTCCTGATTATTGCCAAATAATCATCTGACACATAATAAAATATCAATTAAAATAAGAAGGCCTGTTGCATACACAACAGGCCTTTGTTATAGATAGGCAACACTCTTCTGCTACACCTCAAAAAAACTTATACCCAACAAATATTTCTTTTGAACAGAAATGCCCGATGAGATACTTATTATAGTGCATTTACAGCCTCTTAATGGGAAAGACACACGCCCTTAATGGAAAAATTACTCCCCTTTAAGTGACAAGAGCCGACTAGTTCTTTCATAAAAGAATCTGATATCCAACAGTGCAACGGCCCAAATTTATGCTGCTTGACCAAAAGAAAAGAATTAAAACATGCCAAGCAGAAAGAACAGATATCAAACCATTTCTACACAAAAAAGAAACGCTGCACCACAAAGTCGAAAAACTTTGCTAGCAGCGTTTCCAATCCTAATTTTACCTAATTTACCTTTTTCCCTATATCTATGTCAAAATACAGTCAATTAAAACAAAGAAATTACTTCATTGATGGGAACAAATGATTCACCAATCCGTTCAAATAAACTTCCAGGTTGGTATAGGAAGCATCCAATGTATAAATAGCTCCATCAGACGCATCATTCGGATTCAGCCCATGTGCCTTTTCCCACTCATCAGGCATTCCATCGCCATCGGTATCTACCGGAGGCAGAAGTTGCTTATATTCGCCCCATCCACCCACATCCGAAGGCTGGTCTATCATACCTAATGTACTGCCGTGCGAACCTTCGTAAGTGTAGGTTCCCTTACGCACCTCATCGGCTATACGCGCATCGTGTTTGTCACGTTTGAAAGAAGCTCCGGCAAATGCCAGCACCGACTCGAACGCATCCCATGCCGGTTGCAACGAAGTGTGTTCGGCTATGTCAAAAGCCTTATCGGCCAGCACCTCAGAAACCGGTGCAAAATCATTCTTTATCACCAGTCCGGCCGCATTATCCTTGTTCACCTCCATCAAAACCTTACGTTTCTTGTTATCCAGTTTGGAGCAAGTGGGGTCCATATAATTTCCTTCGAAGAAAAATACTCCATGCGTACCTTTCTTGTTCTCATGCTTTCCATCATCAGCGTAGGCAGTGAACAACCGTTTATATGATGACTTCGTGGCTGTAAAAGGTCCCGGCTTATAATAATTATTCAAAAAATTATAGCTTCCTCCTTCGCCAGCATACGCTCCATCGTTTCCATAATTATACACCACGTTGTTAAACAGCTCCACCTTTTCTTCTTCAGGTTTTCCGGTGTATCGGCTTCCACACAGGCGTGGCACACGGTTTGTGTGATGAGCCAGCAGGTTATGATGGAAGGAGGCCTTCTGTCCGCCCCATATACCGCCATAACCATGTGCTCCCTTCTCGTGAATAGAATTGGCCAGACTTTCGCTTATCAAGCACCACTGAAGGGTAAAGTTGCTGTTGTCATAAAAAGTGGCACATTCGTCGGTACTCCAGCTCATGGAACAGTGGTCTATAATAATGTTCCGATGATGTTTGTACCCATTCATGGCATCATCTCCTTTCTTCTTAATATCGGCCCCCATCCGCGAGCGTATAAAACGCACAATCACGTTATCGGCCTGTACACCGAAAGTATAGTTTTTCAGACAGATACCATCTCCCGGTGCTGTCTGTCCGGCAATAGTTACATCGCCTTTATTCACATTTAAGGGCGACTTCAATTCGATGATTCCGCTCACGGCAAAAACAATGGTTCTCGGTCCGGTTTTATTAATAGCCCATCGTAATGTTCCTTCCGAACCATCGTCGGCCAGCGACGTTACGGTGTAGACTTTTCCACCGGCTCCACCCGTAGTATATTTCCCAGCTCCATCGGCACCCGGAAAAGCAGGAATCTTAGAACGATCGGGAACAGGTCTGCTTTCCGAAGTCTGCACCTCGGAATCAGCATATTGCGTGGCCTGTGCACCCAAAGGCAACATAAGAACCATGCTACAAATTACCAATATCTGTTTTTTCATTATTCTATTGTTCTTTTTAAATACGGTTCGTTCGAACCTCGACTTTGCATGAATGTAAGAGAACCGGGAATGTTCAGCCTTCATTGGTATGAAGCACTACACAAAAGGCTTCCCATCCCGGTGACCTAACAAACATAATCCTTTAACCTTAAAATAATTTTTCTTTGCTACAATCTTTATTTAGCCGGGAAACATTTCTCCACCAAGCTATTCATATATACTTCCAGATTCGTATATTCTCTGCTCAAATTATATTTTGCACTATCATCCTTCTTAGAATCAAGTCCTTTCTCTTTTTCCCAAGCATCGGGCATTCCATCATTATCCGTATCAACCAGTTTGGTTCCGGTAGCATAAGCAGGCCATCCGCCCACATCGCTCACACGGTCTATGATACCCGGATAAGTTTTATCACCCGAAGGTGTGTTACCACCTGTATAATGGGTAATCCCCTCGCGCACTTCGTTCACGATGCGTTCGTCCACGGCATCACGGTGAAGTGATGCACCGGCATTTTTCAACACAGCAGCATAAGCCTCGGCAGCTGTTTGGGTAAACTCGTTCACATCGGTCGAAACCTCGAATGCTTGATTCGACTGGATGGCACTCTTACCCCCTTCGGGCAAGGGAATCCCATTCTTCGTTTCGGGTTGCAGTCCCAACCAGTTGTCGGCATTCACAGCCGTGATACGCGACTGATAATCGGGACTCAAGCTCGGACAAGTGCCATCGAAAACGTTTCCGCTAAGGTGAAATTTTCCCCACACGCCTTTTCTGTTCTGCTGTTTGCCGTCGTCGCCGTTCGGAGAGAAAATACGATCCACCGTTGTCTTCTTGGTGGCCGGCCCCGGCTTATAATAATTGTTCACAAAATTGTATGAACCACCTTCGCCTGCATACGGACCAGGACCAGATCCCCAGTTATAGGTCACATTATTACGGAAATCCACCTTCTCCAAATCGGGTTGTCCGCTGGTGCGGCTACCTCCCATACGTGGCGTGCGACTGTCATGATGTGCCAACAAGTTATGATGAAAAGACGCTTTCTGTCCACCCCATATACCACCATAACCATGACATTCTTTGGGGTGCTTGGACCAGCGCAAGCTTTCGCTGATAATACACCATTGCATGGTAAAGTCCACATTATCATAAAAAGTAGCACACTCGTCGGTGCTCCAGCTGATGGAGCAATGGTCGATAAGAATATTCTTGTTGAATCCCTTGAAAGCATTCAATGCATCGGCACCTTCAGCCTCCTTGGCATCGAGCATGTCATCTCCCATACGGAAACGCAGGAAACGCATCACTACATTATCTGCCGCAATGGTCACCGGATGATAACGCAAGCAAATACCATCACCCGGAGCTGTCTGTCCGGCAATAGTCACATCGCCATTGATAATCTTCAGCGAACTGTTCAAATCGATGATACCGCCCACAGCAAACACAATGGTACGTGCACCCTTCTGGTTGATGGCCCAGCGGAGAGTTCCCTGCGAACCATCATCGGCAAGCGATGTTACCACGTAAACCTTACCCTCGGCACCACCTTTAGCAAAACGTCCGGCACCGTGTGCACCCGGAAAAGCTACTATTTTCGAACGGTCGGGGTTTCCATAATCGGGCAGCAGCGTTCCTTCACCCCCTTCTCCTTCGCTATCACCACCACCTTCTTCGGGTTTTTCCGTATTGTTGTTGCCATTACCATTATCATCGGTAACAGGGTCGTCGCCCGAGCAGGCTGTACCTCCCAATAGGAGGCCACAGCACAACAAGGCAAACAGATAGTTTCTTTTCATATACTGTTTTGGTTTGAAGTTTTTAAAAGTACATGGTTCATTCGCCCAGACTTCCGTATTTATTCACGGCGCGCACAGTCCATGTTCCACCATTATCGCTCACAGAATAAGTGGTTTCTGCCGTTTGTGCCACAAATTTTCCATTGTGGAATACCAAATAACAAATGGCTTTGTTCAGTCCGTCCCAAATCAAGACATTACCGTCCAGCGCCGGAGTAATAGCAGGCAGCTTGTCTGTTTCATAATAAGACTTCGGATCCCAATTGTCGGTATCCATCACCATAGCCTCATAAGTATACTTGTCAGTTTCCTCCTTAGTGAGCAAGACATTGCACTCCTTAGTTCCAGTCTCACTACTATTGTCTTTAAACGTATGCTTACGTTTGCTGGTATCCACCGGTATTCCTTGTGCATCCACCGTGTTGTATTCGCCAAAGAGATAAGGCGGTGTACCGCTCATATCAAGCCATCCAGTCGGATCCATATTGATTTTGCAGGTGGTATTAATCCATACCGATATAGGTGTTCCTTGCCAAGGACGACCGAAAGTAACTGTTCCTTCAGCCTCGGGTATTCCATCCACCGTACAATTCTTCATAATATGTCCCCAAGTGGTTCCTTCGTAGTGCGAACCGGCAGTCATCACACTGCCATATGCCACATTGAAGAAAGTAGAATTCTCAACCAATAAGTTTCCGCTTCCGTACAGGTAATCGGTCTTTCCTTCTATCCAGCAATTATCGGCATAGTTACGGTTGTTCAATCCTTTCCAGCTATCGCTCTTGTTGTTTCTCACCCACCAGGTATCCTGGAAGGACACCATCCGGCAGTTGTAGAACGAGATACGGTCTGCACGGGTCATCATGGCATCGGCTTGTCCGTTGGCACCCATACCGCCTTCATAACGACTGGCCAATGCTCCATAAAGGTTAATGAACGAAATATTCTCGGCATGGAAATCATTGCTCTTTATCAAGAAGACAGCTTCGTTGCTCGCAGTATAACCTGCCTGGCAAGCCGGAGAAGCCGGATTATGAACTGAATAAGGCCACGCAATGGCATCGGTCGTCTCTTTCACACGATTAGCCAAAAACTGTATCTTCACTCCATCGCGACTCTGACCTATGAGATGAATATAAGGTTTATTCACCGTTATCATCTCGTTGTAAGTACCATTTGTCACAAAAATCAGGTAGGGCGATTCAGCCTTCGAAGGAGCCATATTGATGGCATCGGTCACGGTATTGAATATGCCATTGGCTTTATCTTCCTGTGCCGAAGCATCAACAATGGCATTGAACAGACGGCTCTCCAGTTTGATATCGTATTGCAGATTCAAACCTTCGAACTGCTGTGCTCCCGACATATCGGTAAGAGCTCCTTGCGGAATATCCAGTTCTATTCTATCAGCCAAAGGGAATGAATAATGTACACGTACCACATTATCGGTGATAATAATACGCACCGGAGTGTTATTTAAAGCTATCACCGTATTGGGTGCCTGACGCACTGCCTTTGAAAAAGTCAGCTCGATGGTTCCTTCGGTAGATATGTTACCACCCAGCTCGGGAGTATAGGAAAGCAGTGACAATGCTGTATTGTCTACGCCGTTGTCATCGTCGCTGCATGACGAAAACGTCACGCAGAGAACCAGACACATAAGGCATTTGTATACTAATGCTATTTGTTTCATTGTTTTTTCTGTTTTATGATTAAGGGTTACTTGTTCCAGCGTTGGTCGCCGTAATTCTTGTAATCGTCCACCTTCACTGCGAAATTCTGTGTACCAGGATCTTCGAAGAAGTCTTTATCGGCATATTTCAACGTAGTTTCGCCGATAGTAGTTTCGAACGAGCTTTCCGAAGTGAGGAATACATTTTCCACCTTATTGATGGTAGCAGTAGTCATGCTTTGGAAGAACTTGTTCTTGCCCATACCTCCCATGAGCGAATTGGTCATATTTAAGGAGAATCCGGATTTCTGGTTATCCAAAATCGCATAGGTGAAACCATAAAGAGTACATTGATCCACATTGACATTGATTTCATTTCCTCCCTTATTCTGAATCAAGCACTTGCCCGATGAGTGAGGAACGTAAGTGGTATTTTTCAAGGTTATGGAAGAAAGGGTCAAACCTGAGCCTTCCTGTGCTACAAATCCGTAGCTACCAATATTGCGGATGAAGCAATCCTCCACTACAATGTTTTGAATGCTACCTGTGCAACTGCTGCGCAAACGGAACACTCCGCGAGTTTCGTCTACCACACACGATGTAAGACTGATGGTATTAATATTGGCTTTACTTCCATTGAAATCGAAGACGTAGTTATTTGTACTACCATTGGCAAACAGATTTACATTGTAGAACTCTACGGCATCCATATCACCTAAGAAGCTCAGTCCTTTAGTCTTGAAAGTATAAGTCTTCTGGTCAGTTACCACATCACCACCCCACACAAGTAAAGAGGTTACATTAGCCGGTATCTTGGCTGTTCCACCTCCGGTAAGGTCGATATCGCCTGTCATCACCACAGCCAGTTTGCCATTAGCACTTGCCAGTGCAGCATCCCATTCCTCCACACTTCCGGCCTGCACTTGTGCATAATCGGCAGGAATGGCAGCCCAAGTCTTGAAGGTTTGAAGAGCACGTACCGTGCGGTTACGCATCACAGCTACCGTATAGATGGTATTTCCTTTCAGATTGTCGAAAGTCAAGGTACGTGCTGTTTCTTGTTCAGGAGTAAGTGCTGTCTGCGGTTCATTACTTGGATATACCTCGCCCTCAAGCAGAACATAGCCTGTGAGTCGTCCTATTTCCTCACCCCAGGTGAAAGTAACCTTCTTGGCAGCAGCATCCACATTCACAGCCGATTCCACCATAACTGCAGCTTTGGTAGTAACCTCCATGCTTCCGCGCTTGGTGTCACCGTTGTAAATAGTTATTGTATAGGTTACCATCGGGTCAAGACCCTCCAATGTCACTACACCGGCAGCTTTCTCTTCTTCGGTCAAGTTGTGGGTAAGAGTTTCTTCTTCACTCTTCTGATAAGTGATGTGCGTAACAGCCAATGCAGCATCCCAAGTAATGCGGATACTTTCGTCTGTTATATCACCCTCGACCACATCATTCAATATCTGTTCTGCCTTGGTGGTAAACTTATATTCGTCCAAATATACCCATTTCGATTCTCTGTTGTCTGCCATCGACTTGATACGCAGATAATACGTAGTTTCACCTTTCAAACCAGTGAGTACATAAGGCGATGAAGTGACCGAAGCATCCTTACCGAACACCAGACTCGCACTCTCTCCCATGGGAATTTCATCATAAAGCGAGTCTGTACTGGCTTCGATAAGATAATACTTGGTTTCGGGAGTTGATTCCCAAGTCACTTCGGCAGTAATGGCCGAAGGAGTAACCGACAACGCCGAGCGACGTGTACCAAACAAGCGGTCGAAAGCCGAGTCAGTGTCCCATTCGTTGACATCTGTACATGCTCCTACGCCTTGGGCGAGCAGGAGCATCAAAGCTCCCTTGCCCAATGTATTGAAAATATATCTTGAGTTCATATCTTGTTCTTTTCGTCTTTAATTAATAGCCATAAGAGTTTTGCAACTTGCCGCCCGAAGCCGAAATGGTGGTAGCAGCTATAGGCATGAGGTAACGGTTCTTCACTTGTACACCATCGCCCACCAAACCACTCGAGATAGAAGGTAGATTGGTTTCAGACTGCTGTTTGTTTGATGTGATACGTTCACTTCCCCAGAACGAACTGTTTGCAGCATAGTCGCTCTCGGTTTTTCCGACCGGAATACCGTGCCAGGTCACACTGGAATAATCTATCTTTTTCTTGGTTTTGTCAGTATAATTGAAGTAAATTTTAGCAGGATAACCATTTCCTTCGTCCATCATCTGGGTCATGTAATCGGCTTTGAACTTCATAATCTTTTCGGCTAACAGATTCCAACGGATAAGATCGTATTTACGGAATCCCTCACCGGCAAGCTCCCAGGCATTTTCGTCAACAATGGCATTGAAGAAAGTATTCTTATCGGCCGAAACACGATCAATGTACGCTTCAGCATCGGTACGGTATACATCGTCGGTAAAAGCACGCATGTGAACTTCTTTCAGTGCATCTTTGGCAGTGATTTCTGCATCGTTCTCATAACGTCCGGTAGGACTTCCCGAAAGTTCATTCAGTACTTCGGCATACATCAGCAATACTTGCGGGTAGCGCATGCGCACACAGTTGATACCGGTCATCCATTTCGACTGACTGGCAGCTGCTACCAATGCTTGCTCGGTTATGACAGAACTCATCTTACGCACATCCCACTTACCACAATAAAGTTCGAAAGGCTTGTTGCCAAGCATTGCCTGCACGGCACCGTTGCTGGTTTGGTCTAAATCCCAAGGACAGCAGGTTATGTCACGACGCACATCACCCTCTTGATAAGACCAGAACAGAGTGGAGGTCATTTTCTGCTTGCCCGATGAATTATTTCCATATTCCGAGGTTTTATTGGTTCTTACACCGATGGTATAACCCAGCTCTCCGGTAGAAGCCACCCCAAAAGGAATCTCGAAAATATTCTCACGGTAGGTTTGGTCCAGTTTAAGTTGGTTGATAAGGTACCATTCGTTCTCAAATGAAGGATTAAGCTTGTGGGTTGAATTCTTTATTACTTCTGACAGATTTAACAAAGCTTTCTCATACAAAGCCTTGCGCACATCGGCAGCCGGACGCTGTGTAGGATAAACCGCATCCGAATAGGTGGCTGTTTCATAACCTTCCTTGGCCTGCTCACGAATGGCCCATCCGGCACGTGTGAGTGCTATCTGTGCCAACAGGGCATGTGCATATCCTTTGGTTACACGTTCCGTGGTATAAATTGAATTTGTTCCAGCCCATGGCAGGAGGCGCGCAGCTTCTTCCAAATCGGCCATCAATTGGTCAAGAATCTCATCACGGTCGGTCTTTCCCAAATAGGCGTTGCTCAAATCGGGCTTGGACGATTCCATCTTCATAGGAATATCACCGAAAAAGCGAATCAAATCAAAGTAAACCATGGCACGGATGGTCAAAGCCTCGCCTTTATATCGTTCCATAGTGACTTGGTCGGAGCCTCCGGCAGTCATCAGATTGCTTTTCTCTATACCTTCGATAGCAAGATTGGCATTCTCGATGATTCCATACATGCCATCCCACAACTTGGCAATATTAGCCCAATTAGGCGATACGTTGTAGTTCATTGCACCACGTTCGTTACTTGCCATCGCATTAGCACCTAGTCCGTCAATCAGCTCACAATCGGTATTGGTACTCCACACGATAGGAATGTACTGCGAATAGGTATAATCTTGTCCCATGTCACCATAAAGCTTGTTGATGGTAAGTCCGGTATAGTAGGTTGACTCGAATACATTCTGCCCGGTAAGTTCCGACGGAGAAGTCTGATCCAGGAAGTCGGAACAAGCCGTAAATCCCAGCAATCCGGCAGACAAGCAAAGTGTTTTAACTATATTCTTCATATTTTTTTCTGAATGTAGGTTTGTTTATTAGGTTCTGTTTTTTAGAAAGAGATGTTTATACCACCCACGAACGAACGGCTCTTGGGATAAGCAGCAAAATCTACACCCGGATTCAACGGGTTCTTTTTGCTGCTGGTGTCCACTTCGGGGTCGGCTCCGGAATAATCGGTCCAGCAGAAGAGGTTGTAGCCTGTGAAATAAAGACGCACATTCTGCATAAAACATTTCTTCACCCACGATTTAGGCAGAGTATAACCCACGGTAAGATTATTAAGACGAAGGAAGGAAGCATTCTCTACAGCATAATCGGTAAGCTCCATACGAATAACAGCCACCGGATTATAAGTTGTAGCACCGGCATTCAGCTCGTTCAACCGATTGATAAGTCCCTGCTCACCCCCATATTGTGCAAGTACATTGTTGCTGGGGCGTCCCAGGTTCACACCGTTCTCCGGATCAATCCATGAGTAACGTTTCGCCAATGTGAAATCGTCATTTATATTATAGTTAGCCGACGTTCCTGCATAGAAAGAGGTGATAAGCTTGGTTCCGTTTATAATCTTGTTTCCTACCGAATAGTTAAAGAATACATTGAAGTCGAAATTACCCACTGTTCCATTCAGTCCAAATCCTCCGGTTACAGGTGCAATGCTATTTCCCAAACGTTGTTTCACCGGATCTCCGTTTTCATCGCATTTCAACTTCAATCCACCAGGATAAAGGGCACCACCGGTAATCGAAGCACTGTTATCTTTCACACCGTCTTTCAATACCCAAGTGGTTCCGTTCAAGATAAGTTCTCCAGTAGGATTGGTCACAGGGTCGTAGGCCGTAAAGAATCCGTTGGTCTTATACCCCCAGATTTCACCCACACGTCCACCTTCTTCCACACGGAAGTTCTCGTATTTGTTAATGTTAGAGCCAGCCCATTGATAATTTTGTTGCCAAGGGTTCTGTGATGAGAGCTCATCTATCTTGTTACGGTTATAAGCAATGTTAAAATTGAAATTCAAAGAAGCTTTCTTTGTATCCAGCAACACTGCATTCATGGTAAATTCCACACCCTTATTAGAAGTCTGTCCCATGTTCTGATATTGGTAATTATAACCTGTATTCGAAGGGATTTCAACCTGCATGAGCAGATCTTTTGTTGTGTTCCAATAAAAATCTAACGAGCCCGAAATGCGATTGTTCCAAAAACCATAATCGATACCAATATTACGAGTGATAGTGGTTTCCCATTTCAAATCGGGATTATAGAGGTTATTTCCCAATTCGAGCATATTTGCCTGGGTACCATCAAAGTAGGGATACTTGGTAGAGGTACCGGCCGATGTATAGGTAGTGTAAATCAATCCAGACTTGATGCGGTTATTACCGGCAGTACCATAGCTCAAGCGAAGTTTCAAATTAGAAAGCCATTTCTTAGTTCCTTTCATAAACTTCTCGTCGGACAAACGCCATGCAAAAGCGGCCGAAGGGAACACACCCCAACGATTTCCGTCGGCAAACTTACTGGAACCGTCGGCACGCATGGTTACAGTAAAGAGATAATTATCCATCAACGTATAATTCACACGACCAAAGAATGAAAGCATATTCTCATCGGCCTCAATAATGGTGTTATTCATATAAGGAGTACCCAAACCAGTATTGGCCAACACTTCCTCTATGGTCATAGTAGTAGGATAACCCACTGATATTACCTCTTTATCTTTGCCCATAGAACAGCTCACCTCATGACCTAACAGTACATTGATTCGGTCACGACCATCGAACAGTTTCTTGTTTTCATAAGTCAAGGTGTTGGCATTCCGCCAACTGCGATTGGCATCATTCATATAAGAATACTGGGGCTGTCCCTGCTGAGGCAAACGCGAGTTGGTGGTAGCATCAGAAGCCCAAGCCTGCTCTGTATCATCATAATCCCAACGATAACCGAACTCAGTACGGAAAGTAAAGTTCTTAATAGGTTTCCAATTCAAACCTACATTATAGTTCTGTTGGAAACGACGACGTTGCTTATAAGTGGCCAGCAAACGTTCCAGCGGACTCTTACGGCTAGATAAGTTATCTTCGGTGTTATCTGTATCTTCATTCAACTGTTTAACAGGAGAATAGCGGGCAGCATTGAACACAATAGATGTCGAAGCGTTGCTTTCGTTAGTATCGGCACCTCCGCTCAAACCATCAAGCACACTGTAGCTCAAACGTGCATTGAAGTCCATGGTTACCCATTTGCTCACTTCTGCCTTCAACTTGGCATTCACATTATCTTTTCGGAATCCCGAACCAAGCATAATACTGTTCTCGTCGCTGTGAGAATAGTTCACATTATAAGTAAGCTGTTTGGTTCCTCCGCTCACATTCACATTGTATTGCAATTGATTGCCAGTACGACCAAAAATCTCATCTTGGAAATCGGTTCCTTTTCTTGAACGCCAAATATCTAAGTCATTGAAGTTTCCATAGGTTTCATTACCCATTTCCCATTGATAATAAGCATATTCATAAGGATTGAGCATTTTGGTGGTTTTAGTCACCTGCTTCCATCCGTAAGAAGCCCCAAAATCTACAGCGGTCTTTCCTTCACGTCCACTCTTGGTAGTAACAATAATAACACCGTTGGCACCACGAGCACCATAAATAGCTGTTGATGAAGCATCTTTCAAAACATCAATACTTTCAATCTCAGTAGGAGAGATATCGCTGATGCTGGCAACGGGAAATCCGTCTACTATATAAAGAGGAGAATTATCTTGCGACAAAGAACCACCTCCACGCACACGTACCTTCATTTCGGCATCGGGCGAACCTTCGGTAGTAGTAATATTCACACCAGCCAATTTACCTGTAAGTGCCTCGGTTACATTAGCAACAGGAATATTAGCCAGTTCTTTTGATTTAACTGAGGCTACAGAACCGGTAAGGTCGCGCTTTTGCACTGTACCATAACCGATAACTACTACCTCATCGAGTGCTTTGGTATCTTCGCTCAAAGTTACCACAATAGGAGTTTGCTTACTTCCAACTTTTACTTCTTTTGAAGTATAGCCAATGTAAGAAAAGACAAGAATACTTCCTGGTTTCACATTAGCAAGCTTAAATTTTCCGTCAAAGTCGGTCACTGCACCTAGATTAGTGCCCTTAACTTTTACACTTACACCTATCAAGGGCTCACCCGAAGCGTCTTTCACTGTTCCGGAGACACCCTGTCCTTGTGCATAGGCCATAAAACTGCAGGTTCCCGCCAAAAGCACAGCGGCAGCTCTTCCGGCCATCATTCTCATGTCTGTCATAAAATAGTTGTTAGGTTTATGTAAATTTCGATTTTTTCAATCAAGTGGCACAAAGATAGAAGCACACCACAACGGGTTCAAAAGAAAAACTATTTGAAATAGTGGACTATTTGAAAAGAATGCGAGAAACAGACAGTTAATTCATTTGACTCTAATAAATCAAACAGATAATCCACCTATAAAATCAAATAATCCACCCTAAAAACACCTAATACTAAAAATCATCAAACAGAAAATCCACACTTCTCACACAGAGAATAAGGCTTCTGTATTTACAAGAAAAACGTAACAGAATGGCGAAAAGATTAATGCACACTTACATGCAGAAATAGACCGAAGATAAAAATTCAAACCTCAAAGGCCTGAGCAGTTCTCTCCCACATATAACGATTACAGACATATACGCAAACCGAACTACTGACGAAAAGCAGACCGGCTGAAATCATGAGAGAACCTATACCCACCAATGGAGAAACCAGACCTCCAAAAGCAAAACCTACAGCTCCAAGTAAAGCTGAAGCTACGCCTGCATTCTGGCGCTCGCAGTCCATGGCCAAAGTGCTCGAAGCCGTAAAAGCCATCCCAACCATAGACAGCAAGGCAAACACAAGCAATTCATAAAGCCAGAAAGCACATCTGTAGGACAAAGCTAAAAACAATAGAATTGACACCACCAACATACCTCGACTACCCAAATAAAGAGCACGTTCCATAGAAGGAAGCTTCACCGACACCGCCGATGCCAAAATCATGGCCACCGAATTAAGTCCAAAACAAAAACTAAAAAAAACGGGCGAAAGACCATAATGCTGCTGCATAATAAACGGCGCCGAAGCTATATTGACAAACAGAACAGCCAACGTAAATCCATACTGCAAAATGTAACACAAATAACGACGGTTTCCCAACACATCCTTAAAACGAAACATAAAATCTTTCCAGCCCATCTGGTGCCTTCTTGCAACTGGCAAAGACTCGCAAAAACGAACATTGCCCAATAGTAATAATAAACCAACAGCAAACAGAAACCAAAAGATTCCTTGCCAGCCCGACAAGTGAGCCAACATTCCGCCACCAATAGGAGCTGCCACTGTAGCTATACCATTAATACCACCTATAACAGCAAGTACACCGGCCAATTGATGTCCTGAGTATTCATCAGTAGCAATGGAACGAGAAATGACCACACCTCCTGCTCCAGCAACACCTTGAAAAAAGCGCAAAACCACAAATTGAAAAATGTTATCTGCATAAATACACCCAACTGTTGAAGCTAAAAAAAGCAACATAGCAACTAATAAAGGAGTACGCCGCCCATAACGATCACTAAGTGGACCGAACAAAAGTTGTCCTAAAGCTAGCCCTACCATACTACCCGTAAGACCTAATTGAACCATCGATGAAGATGTGTGAAAATAATCAACCATCGAAGGTAAGGTGGGCAAATACATATCCATTACAAACGGACCAAAAGCACTCAATATTCCCAAAAAACATAATAAAAACAATCTTGAATTGTGTTTGTGTGTCATCCTTTTATTTTTTTGCGTAAAACGGCTGCAAAATTATTGCATACATCTAGAACAGAACATAGTCTTACCTGTATAAAATTTGTTATTTTCAGAACATAATATATATTTAATGGGAAATAAGTCTATATTTGTTGCACAAAACAGAAAATCATGACAAAACAAGTACTAGCTGATACAGAAATTATCCGATACGAAGAAACAAACCTTACCGCATTGGCACAAACTCCTTGTCACTTCAAATGTGGAATCTATCTAGTATGCGTAAAAGGAAAAGCTATAATATCCACCGGTATACAACAATATGTATTTGACGAACAAACCGAATTGATTTTTCTCACAGGTAGTTTGCTGCAACTGCTCGAAGCTTCGAACGACTTCCAAGTACGCATGCTCATGTTCCCGAAAGATGTATTTTTGAACGCTATGCTACCTATTGACACACCTTACTTTAACTACACACACGAGCATCCTTATTACCACCACACCAACGATGAACGTAGTCAAAAAACTTGGCGAGAATTGATTTTATGGATGGATATGGCACAAATGCTCTTCTCTGAGCCTATGCCACAATTCCGAAGCCAGCAAGAACACAACTTTTTACAAAGCATGCTCATGTGGCTCTTCAACACTATCCCCGAAAAACTGGCAGTAAACACTCCATACAGCCGAACTCAACTCTTATGCCACCGCTTTATGCAACTCATTCGCGAATATGGTACACAAGAACACCAAGTAGCATTCTATGCCTCCAAACTATGCATCTCACCACGCTACCTACACAAGATTACCGTATCGCACTTGAATGGCAAAAAACCCAAACAACTGATTGACGAGCAACTGGTGGCAGAAATCAAAGTTCTACTCAATGAACATTATCTTTCTGTAACAGAAATAGCTGAACAACTTAATTTCCTCGATCAATCATACCTCACACGTTTCTTTAAGAACAATACCGGACTATCCCCCAAAGAATACCGGGCAAAACATGCGACTCGATAAAATAAACTACTAATAAAAAAAATGTTTCCGACCTGCATCACTGCAAGCCGGAAAACATTGGTATTGGTTAAAAACACAACAAGAGTCAGTTTGCTGTGCCTTTTATCAAAAGGGCCTTTATTTGGGTTGTTTGCCAATATAGGCTAAAATACCACCATCCACATAAAGTACCTGTCCGTTAATGAAATTCGAAGCTTCTGAAGCCAAGAAAACTACAGAACCCATCAAATCCTCAGGAGTTCCCCAACGTGCTGCCGGAGTCTTAGCTACAATGAACGAATCAAACGGATGACGCGAACCATCGGCTTGACGCTCACGAAGAGGAGCAGTCTGCGGAGTAGCGATATAACCCGGACCGATACCGTTACACTGAATATTATATTCACCATATTCAGAAGCAATGTTGCGAGTCAACATCTTCAATCCACCCTTGGCAGCAGCGTAAGCAGACACGGTTTCGCGACCCAGCTCGCTCATCATGGAACAGATATTTATAATCTTTCCGTGTCCTTTTTTAATCATGCCCGGAATAACAGCTTTCGACATAATGAAAGGAGCTGTAAGGTCTATGTCAATCACCTGACGAAACTCTTCAACCTTCATCTCTGTCATAGGAATACGCTTAATGATACCAGCATTGTTCACTAAAATATCAACAGTTCCCAAAGTTTTCTCGATATCAGCAATCATAGCATTCACATCATCTTCCTTGGTTACATCACACAAATATCCTTTTGCATCAATGCCCAAAGCTTTAAATTCGGCCAATGCAGTATCCATATGCTCTTTGCCACGGCAGTTGAATGCAATCTTGGCACCAGCCTCAGCCAGCGCCTGTGCCATGGCGAAACCGATGCCGTAGGCTGCTCCGGTTACCAAGGCTACTTTTCCTTCGAGTGAGAAATTTACCATAGTGTATTTGTTTATAAATTGGTTTTTATTATTTATCTCAAATCTGTAATCAACGAAAAATCCTGATCGCTATAATCTAGGTTTTCACCACCCATACCCCAAATGAAAGTATAGTTATAAGTAGCGGCAGCACTGTGTATAGACCATTCGGGAGAAAGTACAGCCTGATTTCTTTTCATCCACAAGTGACGTGTTTCGTCTACTTCGCCCATAAAATGGCACACAGCCTGATCTTCGGGAATTTCAAAATAAAAATATGCCTCCATACGACGACTGTGCACATGAGCAGGCATCGTATTCCACACCGAACCGGGTTTCAGCTCAGTCATCCCCATCTGTAACTGACAAGTGGGCAGCACTTCGTTCACTATCATCTTATTAATAATACGATGGTTAGAACTTTCAAGCGACCCCATCTCCACACAAATAGCATCAGCCTTTGTTATCTTCTTGTCAGGATAAGTGCAATGAGCAGTGGTAGAATTAAAATAAAATTTAGCCGGATGAGAAGGATTCTTACTTTCAAAAGCAATGTTACGGTCGCCACGACCCAAATAGAGTGCTTCTTTATAGCCCAATTCAAATACCGAATCACCTGCATAGACGATACCTTCTCCTTCGCCCACATTGAAAATACCCAATTCGCGACGTGTTGTAAAAAAAGGAGCCTTAAGTGGGTCTATAGCTTCCAACAGAAGAGTTTCATCCACCGGCATGGCACCACCTACAATCATACGGTCATACATGGAATACACCATTTTTACTTCATCGGACTCAAACACCTGTTCCATCAAAAAATCACGGCGCAAACGAGCCGTATCATAAAGCCTGGCATCCTCTGGATGAGCGGCATATCGGATTTCATAGTTTGTACTCATAGTGATAGTATTAGGGTTACAGTTCGCACACAAAGGTAATGCAATTTGTTATGTTTCACAATACATAATAGGTATGAAAGCAAAAAAGCTCTGAGGAATGTATCCTCAGAGCCTCTTGTTCTGTTGGACTACCAGGATTCGAACCTAGACAAACAGAACCAAAACCTGTTGTGCTGCCATTACACCATAGTCCAATCATTATGTGCTTTCTTTTGAAAAGCGATGCAAAGATAGGGAGTTATACAATATCTTCCAAATTTTGAACGGTTTTTTTCTTCTTTACCTACATTTTGCCTTAAAACAAATCCTTCAAACAAGACTTCAACCTATACTTCTACTACCCTATCCTTGCATATTTATAGAGGTGAGCTAATACTCTTATAAGAGTTCGCTCACACTTCTATAAATATTGTATCTCCCTTAAACAGAAATGAGCAGACACCTATTGTTCCACCACCTCACCTTTCAATGTAGCCGAACTTGCTTCGGTAATACGTACATTCACGTAATCTCCGATACGATAACCTGCACGGTCAAACACCACCACTTTATTTTGTTCGGTACGACCAAAAAGTTGTTCCTTCGAACGTTTGGATACTCCTTCCACCAAAACTTCATATACCTTCCCTATACAACGATGATTGCTCTCGGCCGATAAAGTTGTTTGCAACTCGATGATTTCATTCAGTCGACGAATTTTCACCTCCTCGGGCACATCGTCGGGCAAATGCTTAGAAGCATACGTTCCCGGACGTTCGGAATACTTGAACATGAAAGCTGAATCGTAACCACACTCACGCATAAGCGATAACGACTCACGATGATCCTCCTCAGTTTCGGAATGATAGCCCGAAAAGATATCAGTACTCAGGCCACAATCAGGAATTATACGACGAATAGCAGCTACGCGATCCAAATACCACTCACGTGTATATTTACGATTCATTAATTTCAGTATACGGTTACTTCCACTCTGCACAGGCAAATGAATGTGACGACATACATTAGGAACCTCTGCAATAACATGTAGGGTTTCATCACTCATATCCTTGGGATGTGATGTAGTGAAACGTACCCGCATCTGTGGTACAGTCTCTGCCACCCGACGCAACAATACAGGGAAAGTTATCACTTCACCCTCGCATTCAAAACGGTAGGAGTTTACGTTTTGCCCCAACAACGTCACTTCCTTATAACCTTTAGAACGAAGGTCCTCCACCTCACGAAGAATACTATCGATATCACGGCTACGCTCTCTACCACGGGTATAAGGTACAATACAGTAGTGACAAAAGTTGTTACATCCACGCATGATGCTCACGAAACCCGAAATGTGCGAACCACAAATACGAGAAGGTATCACTTCACGATAAGTTTCGGTAGTAGAAAGTTCCACATTAATAGCTTTTTCGCCTGCCTCCACCGAAGCTATCAAGTCGGGAAGCGAAAGATAGGCATCCGGACCAGCAACAAGGTCCACATGATGGTTGGCTATCAGATTTTCTCTCACACGCTCTGCCATGCAACCTAATACACCTATTATTAAACCGTGTTTCTTCTTGGTACGCAACGAATGAAAAAATTCCAGTCTGTTCAGAATCTTCTGCTCTGCATTATCACGAATGGAGCAAGTATTTAAAAACACAGCATCGGCATCTTCAAGCCGATCACACACTTGATAGCCTGCCATCTGCATTACCGATGCTACCACCTCACTATCGGCCACATTCATTTGGCAGCCATAAGTCTCGATAAACAGATTTTTGTTTGAACCGACAGATTTTAAGTCTGCCCCCTGTTCTTCTTTAATCATACAATATCTAAATTTTAATGTTATGGGATTATAAATGCAAAGATAATCACTCCCGAGCAAACTGCCACTAGATAGTACTGTTATTCAATAAAAGAGGGTAAAAACTACACTTACTTTTATTCAACAATAAAAAGCCTCTGCTTATAGTTTAAAACAAAAACAGGCAATAAAACTGCATTTAATAGCACGCTTTTTATTAATTAATGTTAATAAGAAAAGATTATTACCTTTAATCTTTGGCTTAATCACTTCTTATTTGCACTTTTGGAAAGTGAAAAAACTTAGATTTTTTCATAGTTAAGGTTTAGGTTAAAGATTAAAAAAGCGGGAGGCTGTGAAGCAACTCGCTTTTTTGCATTTATTATTGATATTTTCCTTTATATGGGCTCAGTAGAAATTTAGTGGGGATACGCATATAGTTTCGCAATGCGGAATAGAA
>Glacier_p2__coassemble_1158_pt1 | contig 31135 bp, 25 predicted proteins | sample Glacier_p2__metabat2_low_PE_019 | metagenome-assembled genome bin Glacier_p2 | reverse complement strand
ACTTGTTTCCAACGAATCTGTTTTTTCATTCTAAAGTTTTTTATTTAACACTTCTATTAAATTCGGTACAAAGTTATAAAAATTAATAAACCAATATTCTCTTTTCTATACTTTTCAACACATAAGTCACCTATTAATGAATTAGATACGTTCACATTAAAAGGATATCTATTAAAAAGTTTCCCACTAACAACAAAAGAGGATGTGCATTCCTTTACGGAAACACATCCTCTTTTTATCTCGAATCCCTTATATACGTATAAGGTATTATTTAACTATTTCGAGCAATTCTACTTCGAATACCAAAGTTGAGAAAGGTTTAATCTGGCCAGTCGCATTTGAGCCATAAGCCAATTCCTGAGGAATAAAGAGCTGCCATTTTGAGCCTACAGGCATCATTTTCAGAGCTTCAGTCCATCCTTTGATTACCTGATTCACTCCAAAGGTAGCGGGAGAATTACGTTTGTAAGAGCTATCGAACTCAGTTCCGTCAATTAAAGTTCCTTTATAATGAACCTTCACACGAGCATCAGCGGTAGGAACATCTCCTTTACCTTCAACCAACACTTTATATTGTAATCCACTTTCGGTGGTTTTCACACCTTCGGCAGATTTGTTTTCTTCGAGGAATTTTTCATTCTCAGCCTTATACTCGGCAAAAGTACGTGCCATGTAGTCGGCTTTCACACGCTCGATGTTGTTAGTTAGGTAAGCCATGGCGTTGTCCATATCCATTAGCATGCCCTTTTCCTTTGCTCCGGCCATGAATGCAGCCATAAAGTTTTGTTTGTTTGCCACTTCGAGAGTGTCATTACCACCCAATTCGCGATTAAAGCGCTCATACATATTAGTTACTTGCTGACCGATTCCCAAGCCTACAAAATATGCCTTTTCGCTGTCGGTCATCTTCATACCATTTTTCAATCCTTGCATGAAATCTCTCATATGAACTGAATCTACACCAGCTTCAGTTTCAACATATACACGCAAACCACGGGTATTTGCCATACCGGCAGCATAAGACAGAGTATCAACATCTGTATTCAAGATTGCTTTGGGAGCATTGCCACCACAAGATGTGAGCACGGCAGCCGCAGCCAATACAAAACCAAATTTTTTCATTTGCTTGTTCTTTTAGTTATTATAAAACTTCAATTAATTCTACTTCGAAGATAAGAGTGCTGTGAGGAGGAATCATCTCGCCTGCACCATTCGCTCCATAAGCCAATTCTGAAGGAATGTAGAGTTTCCATTTTGCACCTTCGCTCATCAGCTGAAGAGCTTCTACCCATCCTTTGATTACTTGACTTACACCGAACACAGCAGGTTCACCACGACGGATAGAGCTGTCGAACAAAGTTCCGTCTATCAGAGTTCCTTCATAATGGCAACGTACTTGGTCGGTAGCTTTAGGCTGTTTACCGTTACCCTCGCGAATAACTTCATACTGCAAGCCACTGGGAAGTACCTTCACTGCCGGATTCTTCTTGTTTTCTTCGAGGAAAGATTTTCCTTTTTCTATATTCTCGGCGTTGATGCGAGCCTCAAGCTGTGTAAAATAGTCATTGACAATCTGACGAGCTTCGGTATGCGAAATTGCCGGTTCGTTACCGCAAATTACATCTTTTACTGCCTGTGCAAAGTCTTCTACATTTAAATCGGATGCTCCCATCCCTTTCAAGTTCTGACCGATGCCCAGACCGATAGAATAACTGAATTTGTCCATGTTTAAATTCTTCTTTATTTGTTTAGTAATGATATTTCTTTTAGTGCGTTGCAAAGGTAGCTGAATATTTGTAGGAAATGTGGAACGCTCTGTCGTTTTTTTCATATTTTTGCCTTAAAGTCTTATAAATAAAAGAGGAGAAAACAAGAAAATGCAGAAAATCGTCTTTCTTTCAGGAGCCGGCATGAGTGCCGAAAGCGGAATCAGTACGTTTCGCGACTCCGACGGCCTATGGGAACACTACCCTGTACAACAAGTGGCCAGCATCGAAGGCTACGAAGAAAACCCCGCACTGGTACTTAAATTCTATAACGACCGGCGAAGGGAACTGCTCCAAACAAAACCGAACCACGGACACTTTATGGTGGCTGAACTGGAAAAAAACTTCCAAGTAACCGTAGTGACACAAAATGTAGACAACTTGCACGAACGAGCAGGAAGCTCAAACGTGATTCACCTGCATGGCGAACTGATGAAAGGAACATCGACACGAAATCCCAACGACCCTGCATGTATTCGCGAATTAAATCCTGAACAACCCGACATCCATCTGGGAGACAAAGCGGCCGATGGTTCACAACTACGCCCTTTCATCGTATGGTTTGGCGAAGCAGTGCCAGAATTCGAAAAAGCTGTAAACGAAGCTCAAACAGCCGATATTTTCGTTATCATAGGAACTTCCATGCAAGTGTATCCGGCTGCCGGACTGATTCGATATATCCGGCCTGGAACACCGGTCTACCTCATAGACCCTAAAGCTGTGCATGTAAATTCCAGCTCGGTGATACACACCATTAATAAAGGTGCATCGGAAGGTATGGATGAACTTTTAAAAATCTTGTTAAAATAGAGTGCATTATCCAAAACTTTCGCTTACTTTGCAAACGTTAGAAAATTAAAATCATTACAAACTTAAAAACGATAGCTTATGAAGAAATATATCTGTACCGTATGCGACTGGGTTTATGATCCTAAAGTTGGTGATCCTGAAGGTGGAATTGCTCCGGGCACTGCATTTGAAGATATTCCCGAAGATTGGGTATGCCCCCTTTGTGGAGTAGGAAAAGACGACTTCCAAGTAGTAGAAGAATAATAAACTTTATAAAGAAAGAACGAGGTGCAATTTTAGATTGCACCTCGTTCTTTCTTTATAAAGTATGAAACAAAAAATAGTCTCAACTGAAACTTTTCCATCCAATCACTCTCAATCAAATAATTAACTCAAACAAATAAAAACTTAATCTTAAATTTTCACACCCTTAAGAGGAAGCATGCACAGCCTTAATGGGAAAAACATATGGCCTTAACAAAAGAGATTCGCCTTACGAAGAGAAAGAAAATCTCCTCCTCTAAACCCTATACAGACTTCTACAAGCAAACATAAAAGAAGCCGGACCGTGTAAATTTTGTTACACGGTCCGGCTTCTTTTTTATCATAAACCCTATGGTTATTTCATAGCTTGATGAGCTGCTTCATACTCCAAAGATGCCATGATAAATGTTCCGATGGCTTTACCTTCGTTCTCTACCACAGTCACATCCTTTCCGCAAAGATAATAGTTCACAGTTCCAGTGCGTGAAAGGTTTTTCTTTGGACCCAAACCGGCCGAAGCACACACTTGAACAATATCGGTCTTTCCACCATTCTCACGAATAAAAGTAGTAAGCAAACCTTGATATGCCTTTTCTGCCACCGGCAAGTATTGAGTCTTGTCAAGTAACCCCAAACGGATACCTTTCAGATAGGCATAGGTAAAGATACTTGAAGCCGATGCTTCCAAATAGTTAGCTGCAGTGCCCACATTATAGGTTTCGCCATTCACGGTATCACCTTTTCCATCACCCTTCATTGTATCATCGTATTGCAGCAACTGATACCATACTCCCGACTTATTGTCTTGCCAACGTGCCACACCTGCTGCCACTTCATTCAAGATACCAAGCACAGCCGGGTATTCCGGATGGTCTTTAGGCATAAACTCAAGCACATCTACTAAAGCTGCAAAATACCAGCCCATACCACGTGCCCAAAATTCTTTGCTACAACCTTTGAACGGATCTTTGGCATTGGCCCAAAAAGAATCGGGTGCATCGGGAGTAGCCGACCACGCATGGTAATTCAGTTGTTTGTCGGGATTATAGGTGTATTTATGAATGGTTTTAAACTGAAGGGCAATATCGTTCCAGCTCTCCAGATTATTCTGCACACTGTCGGTCCCAAACACATGCTGCCATTGAGCGTAAATGGGTGAACCCATGAAAAGGCCGTCAAGCCACATTTGATTCGGATATACAGCCTTATGGAAAAAACCTCCTGCACCGGGAAGCCCTTCGGCAATGCGACTGTGATCATATTTGAGTTTATTACGTATCAAGGTTGCTGCGTTTTTATAACGCTCGGCATCTTTTGTATTTCCCTTACGCATTTCTTCGGCATAGAGCGCAAAGTAGATATTACCGGCAGGAAGGTCGTCGATATTGCTCGGACGCAGAGCCGACTGTCCTTTCTTATTCAAAATCATAGAGCCATCCTCATTGGTATTATGATCGGCAAAAGCTTTCACAGCATCGTAATATTCGGTTTTTTCCGGATACATAGTCCATGCTTTCAATACAGCATTGGCCACCAGACCCGAGACATAGTCCCAACCCGTAGAATCGAGTTTAGTTTGATGATGACGATTGCAGTAGAAATCTGCCAAACCATGAGATTCAACCATGCGCTGTGAGTATTTCACGGCTTCTTCTTGCTTATTCGAAGCACACGCGCCTAAAAGGAAAGGGATAATCAACAGATAAAAGTACTTTTTCATAGTTTTTACATTGTGTTTCTGTGTGCAAATATATGAAAGTTTGACAAAAGAAACCGGCTAACCCGCTCTCTTATTGCTTTTTTTATGTCCTTTAGTATTCTTTTTTCAAGTTAACGTCTCACTTTGGCAAGTTCTACCTCACGAAACATAAAAAAACGGTAGGCCATTACAGAAAGTGCATAAATGAGAAAAGCTGAAAAGAAACCTGCTATGGAATCAATGAGATAATGTGCCTGAATGTAAACCGTAGCACAACAGAGCAACACATAAAATGGGGATAGTATTGCCACTAATGCCTTACAACGACTACGACATGCCAGAATCATCAACACAGTAGACATTCCTACGTGCGAACTGGGAAAAGCTGCCGTAGGACGCTCGCCAGCCTGCTGGGACATCTCCACCAAGCCATAGAAAAAACCGTCGGTAGCTCCGGGGGCGGGAAGCAGTTCGCTGTTGAAATTAAAATAATCGCCTACAGAGATAAAATTACCTGCCGCTACGGCATCCAGTCCTATAGCTGGGAAATAATATTGCGGACCTGCTACCGGCACGAATATATAAATAAGATAATAAATAAAAAACGAAGTAAGTACCACAAATGCCGTGCGGTTAAACTCGGAGTAACGTGCAAAAAAATAGAACAAAATAACCCCGAATATCATCGGATAATAGGCAAAATAACCCATATTGAATGCCTCGCTGAATAAAGACGAAGAACAAATTTGTCCAAACTCCATAGCCGGCTGACAGCCAAACAACATCTGCTCGGTATGAGCAAACACATGGTCGAGATTGGGAAAAAGACGGTTGAACTCATATGTGTCAGGATACCAATAAGCAAGTAATCCCAACTGAAATGCCGTGCGCAGGAAAGCCGTAAGTTTGCATGAATAACGCTGATAAACAAGCATAAGCAAACCCATTATCACCAAAATGCCAACACGTTCAAGAAGCATGGTACCGGGATGGTCCATACGCATAAAAAGCAAAAATATCAGCAAAGAGGTGAATGCTCCATAAAAAAGACTCACCACTTCAATAGGAAACAATCCACGACGTGTTTCCGTAGGTTTCAATAATTCTAAAGCCATTTTTCTTTTTTATACCAGGCAATACATTCATTCACACCACGCTCCAGGTCATATTCTGGTTTAAAGCCCAGTTCCTTAACCAACGGTGTAATGTCGCACTGCCAATTACGTTGTTTCATAATATTATACTTATCTCTGTTCAGTGTACTGCTGCGACCTGCCCATCCGGCAACAGTCTCGGCTATTGCCGAAACCAACCTGAGCACTACCAATGGGAATGTGACATGAAGCACAAATCGACGTCCCAACGCAGTCTTTATATAATCGGAAAAAGCACGACTGGAATATACACACCCGTCGCTCACAAAATAACAGCGACGAATCACGCCTTTTTCCACTGCACAGAACACAGCCTGAACCAAATCTTTAACATAGATAAATGTAAGATCTTGCCTGCGATATCCTACCGACACATCAATATGCCGGTCGATACTTTGGGCCATCATGAAATAATCCTTCTCACGAGGACCATATACGCCCGTGGGACGAAAAATAACATAAGGGAAATCATCCAAACTCTGCAAGTAAAGCTCTGACTTAAGTTTGCTTCTGCCATAAGCTGTATCAGGTGAAGGAATATCTGTTTCTTTTATAGGAATATAGTTTTGTTCATGAACCGGACCATACACGCTCAACGAACTAATATAAATGAACTGATGGGGTTGCATGTCAAGCTTTAATAACAAATCAACAAAGCGACGGGTGGAATCGAAGTTTATACGGTCAAAATCTTCTTTCCGACGACATTTAGTAGCCCCGGCACAATGAATGATACAGTCCCAACCTCCATGCTCTTCGCGATGATGCCGCAACTGTTCTTCCAGACGCTCGGAATGTTCCAAATCGAGTTCAGCAAAACGAATCCTATCATCCTGCAGATAGATACGGCTACTCGACTTGCGCACGCCAGCCCATGTATCCATACCGCAACGAAGCGATTCTTCCACCAAAAAACTACCAATGAAACCACTGGCTCCGGTTATTAACGTCTTCATTTATTACCTTTATGTTACAAAAACGATGCAAAGATAAGACATCTTCTTGAATAAAACGCCTTTTAGGTTTGAAGTATCGACTATTTTATCTTACTTTGTATCATGACCAAACTATTTTAAAACGTAGAGCTATGGGAAAAAAAGAAAAGAAAATGAAAAAAGAAAAGAAAGGTGGCAAACGCATGACCAAAAAACAATTGGTTGAAAAGCTCACCACCCTGTTCCAGCTCAAAGCAGGCGAGGAAATCGGCCTGAAACGAATCTATTCAGAACTGAAACTGGACACACACCCGCTGAAAATGCTCTGCCATGATATCCTTGAAGACCTCCTACTGGACGACTTTGTCTGCGAACCGTCAAGAGGAGTGTATAAACTAAAGAATCTGGATCAAATCATAACCGGAACATTCCAACGCAAAAGCAATGGAAAGAACTCACTCCTGCCAGATGATGGTGGAACAGCTGTAATGGTGGCCGAACGCAACTCAGGACATGCAATGAACAACGATAAAGTGCGTGTGGCTCTCTTTGCCCGACGCAAAAACCATGAACGAGAAGGCGAAGTAATAGAAATCCTGAAACGTGCCAACGATACTTTTGTAGGTAAACTGAAAGTGGAAAAGAACTATGCGTTCCTACTAACTGAAAGCCGCACATTGGCCAATGATATCTTCATTCCGAAAGAAAACTTGAAAAACGCCAAAAACAACGACAAAGTGGTGGTAAAAGTGATAGAATGGCCTGACACAGCAAAAAACCCCATCGGACAAGTGATAGATATTCTGGGAAAAGCTGGAGAGAATACAGCCGAAATGCATGCTATTCTAGCTGAATATGGATTGCCTTACGTATATCCCGAAAACGTAGAACGGGCAGCAAACCTCATCAAAGACGAAATTACGCCTGAAGAACGGGCCGAACGAGAAGACTTTCGCGATGTATTAACTGTAACTATCGATCCAAAAGATGCTAAAGACTTCGACGACGCTCTCTCTATCCGTAAACTAAAAGAAGGACTATGGGAAGTTGGCATACACATTGCCGATGTAAGCCACTATGTGAAAGAAGGGTCGGCCATCGACAAAGAAGCCTACAAACGAGCTACATCGGTCTACTTGGTGGACAGAACCGTGCCAATGCTTCCTGAAAGATTGTGTAATTTTATCTGTTCTTTACGCCCCGATGAAGAGAAACTAGCCTACTCGGTCATCTTCCAAATGAACGAAAAAGGCGAAGTTAGAGACTCACACATCGCACACACCATTATCAAAAGTAATCGAAGATTTACCTATGAAGAAGTGCAAGATATTCTCGAAACCGGACAGGGCGAATATGTACAAGAGTTGAATATGCTTAACTCTTTGGCAAAAATACTCAGACAAAAACGAATGGAAGCCGGAGCCATCAATTTCGAACGATGCGAAGTTAAATTCGAAATAGAAGAAGCTACCGGACGGCCACTCAGTGTCTTCTTTAAAGAACAGAAAGATGCCCATAAATTGATAGAGGAATTTATGCTTTTGGCAAACCGTACTGTAGCCGAACGAATAGGAAAAGTAAAAGGAAGAACATCGCCCAAGGTGTTCCCTTACCGTATTCACGACACCCCAGACCCAGACAAGCTGGAAGACTTGAAAAACTTTATCGTAAAATTCGGTTATAAGCTAAAAACAGCCGGAACAAAATCAGATGTTTCACGTTCTCTTAACCATCTGCTAGACGATGTGCAAGGAAAAAAAGAACAAAACCTCATCGAAACTGTTTCGCTCAGAGCCATGCAAAAAGCACGATATAGTACCTATAATATCGGGCACTATGGATTAGCTTTCGACTTCTACACACATTTCACATCGCCCATTCGACGCTACCCAGACCTCATGGTACATCGTCTGCTCACACGCTATTTGGCCGGTGGCCGCACCGTTCAACAAGCTAAATACGAAGATCTGTGCGAACATTGCTCTGATATGGAACAAATTGCAGCAGGAGCAGAACGAGCCAGCATCAAATACAAACAAGTGGAATTTATGAGCGAACGTGTGGGACAAGTATTCGACGGAACCATCAGCGGAATTACCGAATGGGGAGTTTATGTTGAAATAAACGAAAACAAATGCGAAGGCATGATTCCTATGCGCGACTTGGGTGAGGATTATTTCGACTTCGATGAAAAGAACTACTGTCTTGTGGGCCGGAAACGTCACAAAAAATATTCCCTGGGAGATGCCTTGAAAGTGAAAGTAGCACGCGCCAACTTGGAAAAGAAGCAACTTGATTTTATACTTGCCGATTGACTCTAAAATAATATGGAAAGCCTCCGAAGAATGGTTTACAGACCAGAATCTTCGGAGGCTTTCCATATTTTATATACTTCAATCTATTGTCCACGCAGCATTATATGGTTTAATCATTGCAGGATTATAGTGAAGCGAAGCACTATCAGGAATTGCTATCCGATAACGCTTACCTGTACGGTTATGAAGCACGTAACCACGAATCCAAGGATTGGCTTCTTTTAGTTGCTTCACCAATACCCCCTGTTCACGCGCAAACTGCGTAAGGGAATGTATGGAAGAATTTACTTCTATGTAATGATACTTAAACGGTGGATAAAGCTGATGCTTTTTCAAACAGAATCCAAAGCGTTTGGGTTGTTTAAAAACCTCTTTCACAGCCAAAAGACGAAACATATAGCGTGAAGTTTCAGGGTTAAGCCAAAGATCAGTAGCCACATCTACTTGCTGACGCTCCAGTTCACGCGAAATACGCCCTTGTCCTGCGTTATAACTGGCAGCAACAGTGAGCCAATTACCATATTTTGCATAAGCATCTTTCAAATAACGACATGCTGCCCGAGTAGCTTTTTCCAAGTTATAACGTTCGTCCACATGAGCATTCACCTCTAACCCATACTCACGTGCTGTTTCTTCCATAAACTGCCACAATCCGCAAGCTTTCACCACCGAACGTGCCATCTCGTCAAGACTACTTTCTATTACCATCAGATATTTAAAATCATCGGGCACACCTTCCGATTTCAGAATCGGCTCCGCCATAGGAAAATAACGGTTCGCTCTTTTTAAAAGAAGTAACGTGGTAGAATGCATATACGTAAACGCACATTGCTCGCGATCCATTCGTTCGCGCAAGTCAGACCGGTTAAATTTTACAGTATCTCCAGCAAATACAACCATCTCAGGCACCTCGGGCGACACCGCAGCATAAGGTACTTGCGACTCTACAAGCTGCTCCTTGTTTGGCTGCGTGGACGAAAAAAGGAAAGGCAGAGTTGCACCAACCAATACTAAAAAAATTCCCCCACTCCATTGATAGAATTTATTTGTTTTCATAGACAGATAATAATACTTTTTCGTACAAATATAAGCAATATCATCCAACAAGCCTTGTGAAAGATTAAAAAGCAAGGTCAATGTTTGACTAAACGATAGATTTTCCGTTACTTTGCAAATTCAATTCCAGCCATAAGGCAAGTGTCCGATAAGGAGTTGGACAACCGCCTGGAGGAACAAGACTAAAACATTTCAGAAACATTTTATGGAAGAATTTGAGCTGATTGCTAAGACATTCCAAGGACTGGAAGAAGTCCTTGCCAAAGAGTTGACTCAACTGGGAGCCAACAACATTGAAATAGGAAGACGAATGGTGTCATTCACAGGCAACAAAGAAATGATGTACCGAGCTAATTTTGCTCTGCGCACCGCCATCCGAATTCTTAAGCCCATCAAACACTTTCAGGCCAATACAGCCGATGAAGTATACAATGCTGTAAAGAGCATCGAATGGGAACAATATCTCTCTACTGACAGTAGCTTTGCTGTTGATGCCGTAGTGTTTTCGGCAGACTTCCGCCACTCTAAATTCGTAGCCTACCGCGTGAAAGATGCCATTGTAGACTATTTCCGTGAGAAAACAGGAAAACGTCCTTCTGTACGTTTAAACAACCCCGACCTTGCACTGAACATACACATAGCACAAGACAAATGTACCCTTTCGCTTGATAGTTCGGGCGAGTCTCTCCATCGTCGCGGATATAGACAAGAAGCTGTAGAAGCTCCCCTCAACGAAGTACTCGCAGCTGGTATGATTCTACTCTCTGGATGGAACGGAGAGTGTGACCTCATCGACCCGATGTGCGGTTCAGGAACTATCCCCATCGAAGCTGCACTGATTGCACGAAACATTGCACCAGGAGTATTTAGAAAAGAATATGCTTTTGAAAAATGGAACGACTTCGAGCAAGAGCTGTTCGATAAAATATACAACGATGACTCACAAGAGCGTGAGTTTACACACAAAATATACGGTTATGATATCAACCGTCATGCCAACGAAATAGCTACACGCAATGTAAAAGCCGCCGGATTGAGCAAGGAAATAGTTTTACAAGTACGCCCATTTGAAAACTTTCAGCAACCTGAAGAAAAGGCTGTCATGATTACCAACCCACCCTATGGCGAACGTATTTCAACCAATGACCTGTTAGGATTATATAAAAGCATCGGTGAACGACTTAAACATGCATTCACTGGAAACGAAGCTTGGATTTTAAGCTACCGTGAAGAATGTTTTGACCAAATAGGACTGAAAGCCTCAGAGAAAATCGAGCTCTTTAACGGTGCTTTGGCTTGTCAATTCCGTAAATACCAACTTTTCAGCGGAAGCTTCAAAAGTTTCATGGAAACAAACGACGGCAACTTCAAGTCCTCTCGAAGCGACCGATTTGACAAACGCCGTTCCGAGCGGTCTGCAAACAAGAAAAGTCGCAAATCCTTCGGCGATGTAAAAGATGCTGAAAAAAGAGAACGCCGTTTTTTCGGACCAAATAAAAGAAAATCGTTCGATAAAAAAGAGAATAAAGGAAAACGTTATGAGAAGCAAAATTAACCTTACGCTGACACTATTTCTTCTGTCGGCAGTCATCACCATGGCACAAAATCTGAAAAGCTTCACGCTGGACGACTTGATTCCAGGTGGAAGCAATTATTTCAACTGTTCCACCAAAAACCTTTACGGAGTACAATGGTGGGGAGAACGTTGCATCTTGCCCGATGTGGAAGAAGTAAAAGTTATTGACCCCAAAAACGGCAAAGAGAGCCTGCTCTTTACCCTTGCCGATATAAACAGTGGACTTAAAGCCTATCAAGGCGCAGAAATCCGCCAACTACGCAACCTTTACAATTGCCAGTTTCCTGAAGCCGGGAAGCCAATTGTTTCATTCATTACACCCGAATTTGTAGTGTACTACGACTTCGAGAAAAAACAAGTAAATCACCTATTTGCTTTAGAAAAAGGAGCTGCCAACCTGGACATCAACCCCACTGGAACAGCCGTAGCTTACACCATGGGCGATGCTCTCTTCATCAGCCAAAACGAAAAAAAATCCGACATTCTTTCACTTAGTCCGGAATTTCTAAACAAGGAAACGGCTCCTAAAGCACATGACTTGGTTTATGGACAAGCTGTTCACCGCAATGAATTTGGTATCATGAAAGGTACTTTCTGGAGCCCGAAAGGGAACCGACTGGCCTACTACCGCATGAACCAAAGTATGGTAACCGACTATCCACAAGTGAATGTCGACACACGCATTGCTACCCTCGAACCAGACAAATACCCCATGGCCGGAATGACTAGCCACAAAGTAACTGTATGCGTATACGACTTGAACACCGGCAAACGAATTGATTTGGAAACCGGCGACCCGACAAATCGTTATTTCACCAACATAAGCTGGTCGCCCGATGAACAGAAAGTGTTCGTTATTGAACTCAACCGCGACCAAAACCACGCTGAACTGGTTCGTTATGATGCCGAAAGTGGAGCGCGCGAAGAAGTGATATACGAAGAAATGCACCCCAAATATGTGGAACCTCAATTTCCTCTCACTTTTCTTCCGTGGGATAATTCAAAATTCATCTATCAAAGTCAACGCGATGGTTATAACCACCTCTATTTATTCGACACTAAAGCTATACAAAAAGACGAAATTCAGAACAGCATCAACGGAGGAACCTATCGCGAAAGCTTTAAGAGCAGACAGCTTACACAAGGCAATTGGATAGTACTTAGCATTGTAGGATTCAATGAAAAGAAGAAAGAAGTATTCATCACGGCTACTAAGGAATCGCCCATGCAAGTCAATACCTATGCTGTAAATATCAACAATGGAAAAATTCGTCCGGTGGGTAACAGCCAAGGTGTTCACAACGTGCAACTCTCGGCCGGAGGTACTTATCTTATCGACAACTACTCTACCCCCGATGTTCCGCGCAACATCGATATTATCGCTACTGCAAACAGCAAGATTACCAAGAACCTGCTCACAGCCGAAGACCCTTGGAAAGGATTTAATGTGCCGCAGATTGAAACCGGAACCATCAAGGCAGCCGACGGAAAGACCGACCTTTACTACCGCCTTATCAAACCGGTAAATTTCGACCCAAACAAGAAATATCCAGCTGTTATCTACGTTTACGGAGGTCCTCATGCACAGATGTTAAGCAATAACTTCCGTTATGCAGCACGAGGATGGGACATCTACATGGCTCAAAAAGGATATGTAATGCTTACCGTAGACAATCGGGGAAGTGCAAACCGAGGCTTGGAATTTGAAAACTGCACATTCCGCCAACTTGGAACCGAAGAAGCTAAAGACCAGATGAAAGGTGTAGAATTGCTCAAGAGCCTCCCCTATGTAGACCAAAACCGCTTGGGCGTACACGGATGGAGTTTCGGTGGATTCATGACCACTACCCTAATGCTGAACCACCCCGACGTGTTCAAAGTTGGTGTGGCTGGCGGACCGGTTATCGACTGGAAGTTCTACGAAGTGATGTATGGAGAACGTTACATGGACACTCCCGAAGCAAACCCTGAAGGATATAAGAATTCCGACCTCAAACTAAAAGCCGGACAACTGAAAGGACGCTTGGAAGTTATCATCGGTGGCAATGACCCTACATGCGTACCCCAACACACCATCTCGTTCATACGTGCTTGCATAGATCAAGGCACACATCCCGATCTCTTTATCTATCCGGGACAAGGACACAACATGATAGGACGCGACCGTGTGCATCTGCACGAACACATCACACGCTATTTCGAAGACCATTTGAAATAAACTTCTACACAATAAAAAACAATCCGGCAACAGGAAGACCGGGCTCGTTCCCTCTCTTTCTGTTGCCGGAACACAATACAAACAATCACAAACAATCACAAACAAAAATACTAATTAAAAAACAAGCAACTATGAAACTGCTATTGATAGGCTCGGGCGGACGCGAGCATGCATTGGCTTGGAAAATAGCCCAAAGCCCTAAAGTAGAAAAACTATATATTGCACCAGGAAATGCCGGAACCAGAAATGCCGGAGAAAACGTATCCATCAAAGCAGATGACTTTGAGGCTATCCGCACCTTTGTACTCGAGAATCAAGTAAACATGGTAGTAGTAGGCCCCGAAGACCCTTTGGTAAAAGGAATATACGACTATTTCAAAAATGACGAAGCGTTAAAGAATATACCTGTAATTGGTCCATCAAAGGCAGGAGCCGTACTTGAAGGAAGTAAGGAATTCGCCAAGGGATTTATGGAACGCCATCATATTCCCACAGCAGGATACAAAAGCATTACAGCCGACAATCTGGACGAAGGCATAGCTTTCCTTGAAACTCTGCAAGCACCCTATGTATTGAAAGCAGACGGACTGTGTGCCGGAAAAGGCGTACTCATCCTACCTACCCTGGACGAGGCTAAGAAAGAACTGAAAGAGATGCTCGGAGGCATGTTTGGAAATGCATCAGCCAAAGTGGTTATAGAAGAATTTCTAAGCGGAATAGAATGCTCGGTTTTTGTCCTTACAGACGGAAAGAACTATAAGATTTTGCCCGAGGCGAAAGATTACAAACGCATAGGGGAAGGCGATAAAGGACTGAACACCGGAGGTATGGGATCGGTTTCTCCAGTTCCATTTGCCGATAAAGAATGGATGAAAAAGGTAGAAGACCGCATCATACGCCCTACAGTAGAAGGCTTGGCTGCCGAAGGCATAGACTACAAAGGTTTCATCTTCTTCGGACTCATCAATGTGAACGGTAACCCCATGGTGATAGAGTATAATGTTCGCATGGGTGACCCCGAAACCGAAAGCGTAATGCTACGAATCAAGAGCGACCTTGTAGAACTCTTTGAAGGTGTAGCCAAAGGTAACCTCAACGAAAAAACTTTGGAGATAGACCCACGTTCGGCAGTATGCGTGATGCTTGTTTCGGGCGGATATCCCGAAGCATACGAAAAAGGATATGCTATCGAAGGTATTGATACAATAGACGACAGCATTGTATTCCATGCCGGAACTGCATTGAAAGACGGACAAGTAGTCACTGCGGGCGGACGTGTCATTGCTGTCAGCTCTTACGGCAACAACAAAGAAGAAGCATTGGCACTTTCGTTCCAAAATGCCCAAAAAATCCAGTTTGAAAAGAGATATTTCCGTTCCGACATCGGATTCGACCTATAATTCATGAATAGCAAACTATTTCAAGACCGGTTGGCAACGGGGAGTCTTACGCTCTTCGTTGCCGGTCTTATATCTGCGATATTCTGGCTTCTGCTACCTGCCTACGAACCATTATCAACCGACACCCTGCCAAACTACCTGCCCGCTTTTCTGAACGGCATCTATATACGCAGTTTGTGTGGCTATGCCTTACTTCTACTTTCGGGCATCCTACTATGGGGGTTCACGGTGCATCATGCCCTCATCCGCGTACATTCCACCTTCTATCTGTCTTTTTTCCTGATGGTCTCGGCCTGCATGCTGCCACACACGCTCAACACCGGCAATGTATTGGCGTGCTGCCTCACAGCCTCTTTCTTTTTTCTTTTTCACACCTATCAAGGCATTGAACCTACCGGAACCATATTCCAGGGCTTTCTTTTCTACGGCATTGCTACCCTGCTGTTTCCGTCGCTGATGTTGCTATTTCCCTTCTTGTTCATTATGCAAACATGGTTTCACAGACCCACCCCGCGCACGTTTTTTGCCATGCTCACCGGCACTTTGCTCCCCTATTGGTTCTTGTTAGGATACGCCTTTTGGAATGAGACCCCCGAAGTGTTTACGCATCCTTTCATAACCATGGTGCAGTTTACTCCCATTGACTATACACACATCGGACTTGCCGGAGGTATCAATCTGACTATACTCGTAGGATTAAATCTCGGTTGCATCATCTTATACACAGGAAACAGTTATCTGGACAAGATTCGCACACGTACCTGCATGCACTATATTCTTGCCATGGCCACTCTGCTCCTGCTGTTTATCCTGCTTCAACCACAACACTACACCACCTTGCTTGCCCCATTGGTGCTTTGCTGCAGTCTGCCCGTGGGACAATATCTGGCAGTTACACGTACACGTAAAAGCCTCATCTTCGGCATAATCGTATTGATTCTAATGAGCTTCCTTTATATCTTCAATTTATGGACACAACACTCCAATTTCTTTTAGACTATGGATATGCCGGCATGTTTCTGGCTTCTTTCCTGGCAGGAAGTATCCTTCCCTTCAGTTCCGAAGCCCTTCTCATTACCTTTGTAGGAATGGGACTCGACCCTATACTCACCGTAGCCTTTGCCACACTGGGCAATACAGCCGGCAGCATGACCTGCTACTGGATAGGCTATTTAGGAAATATGCAACGTATAGAAAAATGGTTGAAGATTAAACCCGAAAAACTCGCTAAGGCCGAAAAATTTATCCACGGACGAGGAGCATGGATGGCATTCTTTTCATTCCTCCCCATCATAGGCGATGGCATAGCTATCGTCTTGGGATTAATGCGGTCTCATTTGACAATAACTATTTTTTCAATGACACTAGGTAAGCTGCTACGCTACATTTCCATCGTATTGGCAGCCGAAGGTGTATTTCAACTGATAACCACGTGAACATAGAAATTACAAACGACGGCAGCCCCACGCTGTTCGTCCCCGAGCTCGAAGAGCACTACCATTCCACCAAAGGCGCACTCACCGAAGCACGCCACATCTTCATAGAAAACGGACTGCACCACAGCAAAGCCGAACAACCTCGTGTGCTCGAAATAGGATTCGGCACAGGACTAAACGCATTTCTCACCCTGCTCGATGCCGAACAGAACCACCGACATGTACACTACACAGGCATCGAACTGCATCCACTGCATACCGACTGTTTGAAACAACTGGACTATCCCTCACAAATATGCCCGGAACGAAGCGAAGACTACTACCGCATGCACACACTTCCATGGGAAACAGCAACACAACCCACTCCTTATTTCGAACTGTTCAAAACCGAAGCAGATTTTACTTGCTGGACTCCCCCACACACCTTTGATGTGATTTACTTCGATGCCTTTGCTCCGGAAAAGCAACCTGAAATGTGGACACAAACACTTTTCGACCGTCTTTACAAATGCTTGTCGACAAACGGAATTCTTGTGACCTACTGCGCCAAGGGAGTAGTGAGAAGAATGCTCCAAACGGCAGGATTCCACGTGGAACGCCTGCCCGGACCTCCCAATGGGAAAAGAGAAATTCTGCGAGGTACACGGCACTGACACACTTCCTGTACATCCCTTTCATGCAAAGTCTACAACTCCCCTATTACACGCCCTTCGAAGGAAGAAAATTTCCCATTAAGGGCGTGCATTTTTCCCTTTAAGAGAGTGCATCTTTCCCATTAAGGACAAAGAAGCCCAGTCTTTAAGTTCTCCTACAAAGCAGATTAAATCTCTATTCTACAGCTAATTAATATCGGTTATCCTTTTTTTCGTTGAAACGTTCCAAATCCAATCCCGAAGGCGATTGAAACACACGCAATCCAAACTGAGGAAGTACAGCCAGCAAATACTCGAACACTTCGGACTGAAGCATCTCATAAGGAATCCAGTTACGATTTGCCGAAAAGAAATAAAGCTCCAATGGCAAGCCTTGGGATGTGGGCTGAAGCTGACGTATCATTAAAGTAAGCTCTTGGCTTACACGTGGATTCCGACGCAGACAATCGGTAAAATATTCACGAAACACACGCAGGTTCACCAGTTCTTTTTCTCCGGCAAGCGGAGCAAACCAATCTTCCTTTTGATATTTTTCTATTTCTTCGGACGTACAGAAACGAACACTCTGCATATCGATATTCACAGAACGTTTCACACGCCGTCCACCACTCTCCTGCATCATCCGCCAATTTTCAAACGTATCGCTCACCAGCGTATAAGGTGGCACGGTAGTCACCGTATTATCCCAATTCTGCACTTTTACAGTGGTGAGATTCACATCGGTCACCACACCGTCTATACCCAGTTTGGGCATCTTTATCCAATCGCCCGGACGAAGCATTTCGTTAGCCGAAAGCTGTACTCCCGCCACCAATCCGGTAATGGTATCTTTAAACACCAACATAAGCACCGTAGCCGCGGCACCCAAAGCCGTAAACAGAGCCAAAGGCGACTTGTTCAGAATGACACTCACAATACCTATCAAACCCACACACAGAATTACTATCTTCAGCATCTGATAGATACCTTTCAACGGACGATCTTTCAAATCTTCATGCTGGCTCGACAACTCATAAGCCGAAGATATGAAGACATAAAAGAAACGCATACCCATAACCGTGAGCCATATCAATACCACACGCATCAGAAAATTCATCCACAACGGAGTATCTATAAAGATAAACGGAAGGGCCAGATAAACCACAAAAGCCGGAACCAGACGCGAAAAAGCATTCAGAACCCTAGGATTGAACAGATAGTCGTCCCACGTAGCCCTGGTTTTCTGCACTATTTTAGCAATCAAAGGAATAAACACACGCCGACAAAGCACTCCAGTCAAATAAGCACACAACATAACCACCATCAGCCAAAACAAATGATGCAACATGTTGACCGAACTTATAGCAATATCAAATCCTTGCTGACGAAGCCAGCTATATATAATTTGGAAAATCTCGTCATTTATCATACTCTAATAGCTTTTTCCGCAAAGTAAATGATAAAATCTCATAGTCCATGCACGGTCATCGAAACGAATACCTATCTTTGCCTTTACTGTAATCATAATTAACAAATGAACAAGTATATTTTCGAACTGAAAATGAAAGTGCGCGACTACGAATGCGACTTACAAGGCATCGTGAACAACGCCAACTACCAGCATTATCTGGAACATACCCGTCACGAATTCCTCAGTTCTGTAGGCATCAGCTTTGCTCGTCTGCACGATGAAGGGGTAGACCCCGTGGTAGCACGCATCAACATGGCATTCAAAACTCCTTTGCGCAGTGGCGATGAATTTGTGTCTAAACTCTATCTGAAAAAAGAAGGAATAAAATATGTGTTCTACCAAGACATCTTCCGCCTGCCCGATTTAAAGCCCTGTATCAAATCGACAGTGGAAAGCGTTTGTGTAGTGAACGGACGCCTAAGTACAAGCACCCTATTCGACGAAACCTTTGCCCCTTACCTGCATGAATGAAGACGAACTAAAAGCACTGATGGCTCTCAGTCTGACACCAGGTGTGGGATTGGTAAGCGCACGCCGTCTGATAGATGCCATGGGGTCGGCCACTGCAATTTTCGAACACCGCCGGGAATTGCCCAAACTGGTTCCTGGATTCTCACAACGGCAAGCCGATGCCCTCAACACTCCGGAACTATTTGAGCGAGCTGCCCGCGAATGGGAATTTGCCAACAAACATAACATAAAATGCTTGTGTCTGAACGATGAAGACTACCCCTCACGTATGAGAGAATGCACCGATGCTCCGCTCGTACTCTTTTATAAAGGGAATGCACCGCTCAACCGACTGCACGTGGTGAACATAGTAGGCACACGCCACATCACCGATTACGGACGCATGCTATGCGAACGCTTCGTGACCGAACTAAAAGAACTTTGTCCCGATGCACTCATCGTGAGTGGACTCGCCTATGGAGTAGACATTTGTGCTCACAGAGCAGCCTTAAAACATGGATTCGAAACAGTAGGCGTATTGGCACACGGTCTGGACCGGATTTACCCGGCCTCGCACCGCAATGATGCTGTACAAATGATGGAACATGGTGGACTACTCACCGAATTCATGAGCGAAACCAACCCCGACAGGCAGAACTTCGTGTGCCGAAACCGAATCATAGCTGGTGTGAGCGATGCCACAGTGGTTGTAGAATCGGCCTCCAAAGGCGGTTCGCTCATCACAGCCGAAATAGCAGGAGGCTATGGAAGAGACTGTTTTGCCTTTCCCGGACTAGTGGGCGCACCCTACTCTGAAGGATGCAACAATCTAATTCGCGACAACGGCGCCATGCTCCTGCAAAGTGCCGAAGACCTGGTGAAAGCCATGCAGTGGAACACACCCTTATCGCCTCAACAACCGGTGCAACGCTCCCTGTTTCCCGAACTGAATGAAGAAGAACAATACATCGTACACCTACTACAACAATCTCCTGCCGGTATACACATCAATACACTCACTGTACAAGCCAACATGCCGGTGCAGAAACTCAGCGCCATGCTGCTGGAACTGGAGATGAAAGGCGTGGTGATGATGCTTGCCGGAGGAAGCTACCGACTCTTATCTTGAATACAAACCATTTTTAAAACCTAACTTTATGAAAGCTTTTCGCTTTTTACTACTAATTGCTCTCTGCGCCTGCCTACCGGCCGAAGCGCAAAAACTCACCGGAGACTGGCAAGGACAGCTGGATGCCGGCCGTGCCTCACTACGTATCGTCTTGCATTTCACACATGAAAACGGTGTTTATAAAGGCACCATGGATAGCCCCGACCAAGGAGCCTTGGGCGTACCTATGGAACAAGTATTGCTCAAAGACAAGGACGTTTCACTCTCTGTACCTTCTGCTCAACTGAAGTTTGCCGGCACATTACAATCCGACTCCATTTTAACTGGTTCCATTATGCAACGACAGGCTGTAATTCCCATTACTCTCAAACGTATCGACTGGAAAAAGTTACGTCCGCAAACACCCTGCGAACCTTTCCCCTACCAAACCGAAGAAGTGGTAATTAAAAATCCGAAAGATGGCGTATCACTGGCCGGAACCCTCACACTTCCACAAGGGAAAAAACGGTGTCGGGCTGTCATTCTACTCACCGGAAGTGGAGCACAAGACCGCGATGAATCCCTGTTTAACCACAAGCCTTTTTGGGTAATAGCCGATTATCTCACCCGCCATGGATTTGCCGTTCTCCGATGCGACGACCGAGGTGTGGGTCAATCAACCGGTGATGCCAACCTGGCTACCACAGCTACAGGAGCCTCGGATGCCGAAGCCATGATTGACTATTTAAAAACACATCGCGAAATCAATCCTAAAAAAATAGGATTATTGGGACACAGTGAAGGTGGACCCATAGCCTTCATCACCGCCGCCACACGCAAAGAAGTAGACTTCGTTATTTCGATGGCCGGACCCGGTGTGAAAGGCGACAGCGTAATGCTGAAGCAAAACTTGGACATGATGCGACTGGAAGGTTATCCTGAACAAAAAATAGAATCGTTCCGAAAACTGTGGAAAGAAATTTATGCTGTAGCCGAAACAGACCTCCCTGATGAGGAAGTGCTGAACCAAGTGGTAAACATCTATGAGAAACACCTCTACCCCACACGCCCCATGAGCGAAGGAGAACGCGAACAAATACGCCGACAAATGACAACCTTCACTGCTCCCTGGATTCGATTCTTCCTACGCTACGACCCACAAACCGACTTGAAAAAGCTGAAATGCCACATCATGGCCATCAACGGCAACAAAGACTCGCAAGTGGATGCTACTACAAACCTGGAAGCTATCCGTACAGCCACAGCGCCTTTGAAAGGACGACAAGTGAACATAAAACTCTATCCCGAACTGAACCACTTGTTCCAACACTGCCAAACCGGCTTGTTCACCGAATATGAAAGCATCAAGGAAACCATCAGTCCCGAAGTGCTGGAAGACATAACCGTGTGGTTGGAAGGCTTGAAATGAAACTACCTTACTTTATATAATGCAAAAAAGGATGCCCGAAAACGAGCATCCTTTTTTGCATTATATAAAGTGACAATCTTATTACTTCCTGGTATCAAAATCGCCTTGTTCATTATAGGCATCAAGCCAACCTTTCGATTGTTTCAACCAAGGATTCATCTTCAAGACATTATCTTTCAATCCAAACAAATAATAATTCTGACGCCAGGTGATGTAAGCCTGTGTGGTACCGTCGCTCATCACATCGTCCGGAGTATCCGGTTTAACAATCTCGAAGTATTTGGTCCAATATTGACCTAACTTTTCCAAATCGGCCTGCAGATTGCTTGAATTATCTACATCAACCACATAATTTCCACGCTCATCCTCTGTAACTACACCCAATGACGGATTGGCCAAGGGGTCAAGCTTTACATCAACATCGGGACGATTATGCAAATCATACAGATTCACCTTCACTTGCAAACGCTTGGTTTCACGATAAGTTCCATTCAACGGCTTCACCCCCAAGGTAGCACAAGTAGTGTTTTCTTCAGCTGCGTCGTCATTAAAGAGCATCCAACGCCACAAATCCCAAAAGCGTTTACCTTCATAGGCCAACTCTATACGACGTTCGTTCAACACAGCCTTAATAGCCTCATTCTTGTCCGAAGCAACAGCCGAACCCAATCCCCAGTTGTCCGAACCTTTTTCTATACCCACACGCTCGCGCACCTGTCCTATCAGTTTCACGGCCTCAGCAGGCTTTCCGGTAGCAGCATAACACTCTGCCAAATTCAGTAAGAGTTCTGCATAACGGAATTCCAACACATCGGTACCGTCATACTGATATGTATTCTCGCTGTTCTCCTTCGGGTCGGAGAACTTACGAACCAAAGCAGGGCTGCTTCCACCAATATCCTCTGGAGTATAAGTAGACTCATAGTTATATTCACCATCCGTCATACCTTGTCCGTCGGTTTTCACCCAACGATAATTCCACAAAACAGCATTGGCATCCTTGTCATATCCCCACTTCATGCCCGAGAAGGCAAATGTATAATAGAAACGAGGGTCACGGTTCTTGAAAAACAAGAACGAATCATAATTGTTCACCGGATTTCCATTTTCATCCACAGCCGGCTGTCCGTTTGCCATAGGGAAGGCATCAATCATACCCCAGGGAGCAGTCTTACCAGAACCACTTCCACCCATCGTCTTAGGGCGAATGGCCTTCTGCCAGTTGCTATGCTCATCGTCTTTGATAGCTGTACTGGCCAGCATCTTCACCATGATAGCCTCTTTCACCCATTTGTTATCAAACTCATGGAACATGGCATCCCAGTCTTTAGCCGAAGAACCATACAATCCATAACCCATACCATCAAGCTCGCTTTTCGCTCTTTCAGTAATGGTCAAAGCATCTTTCCAACGTTGGTTACCGATGTTATTCCAGTCGGCATTAAATATCGGACTGGCAAACACCAAAGCCACACGGCTCTTGTAGGCCAAGGCAGCCTCTTTTGTCAAACGTCCGTATTGTGAATTTCCCCACTCGCTACGACTGGGAAGCAAAGTATAGGCATTTTCCAAATCGGTAAGGATATGCTTTACACACTCCTCCACTGTCTGACGGGTATAACTCTTAGCAGCTTCACGGTCGGTAGCATCGAGCACTTTCTCTACGATGGGAACACCACCATAGGTACGAACCAAGTCGAACAACTGCATGGCACGCAAGAAATATACCTGTCCTTTTGCCTTCCTTTTTGCATCTTCCGATAGCTTCTGTCCATACTTGTCCACTCCCTCAAGAATATCGTTACAAGCACGAATACGTGAATAGGGGTTATTGCTTTGATTAGTACCCAAGTTGCTACCAAAATAGTCATTCGCTTCAGAAGCCTGTTCAAACGATTGAGTTCCATCGAAAAACTTCTCTATACCAGTCTGTTCTTCAGTATATGCAGTCCAGTCATTGAACTGTCCCACCTGCGAATACGACAAGTTAGGAGTGTATCCACCCTTGCGGAAATAGTTATAATAGGTGTTCTGAATATACAGGTCAAGATTATTCTCATTACTGAAAACCTTCTCCGGATTGTATGAATCGTAAGGACGCATGTCCTCCAGGAAACTATCGCTGCAGCTAGTTGTAGTGAACGACACTCCCATAGCGAACACCAAGCTATATAATAAAGTCTTCTTTTTCATGATTTGTTCAGTTTTGTGTTTTGATTAGAATGAAACATTCACACCCAATGACCACGTGCGTAGAGTAGGATAAGCAGTAGTAGACTCATCGTACATGTTGCGATAGTGATCTGGATAAGGATTGTAAAAATCCCACAAGTTATTACCGGTGAGGCTCAACTTAGCCGATTGAATTTTCAACGGTTCCAACCATTTCTTAGGCAAAGTATAACCAATACTCAAGTTACGTATGTAGCAACGGAACGTACTGATTTCCCAGAAATCAGAAGGTGTTGCCACCGAACCACCCAATCGGTTCTCCATACCGATATTCGGATATTTTCCATCGGGATTTGTTTCTTCATCAAACATATCTTTCCAGAAAGAGTCCGGAGTCCATACCATATCACCACTTGAAGAAGTAATCTTGTTTATATCAATCAGACGGCTTCCTCCCCAGGAAGTAGAAATCATCATACTGAAGCTCAACCCTTTCCAATCGGCACCCAATTTGGTAGTAAAACCTTGCGATTGGCTGCGTCCACACAACTTGGCATAATCCTGCTCTTTCTCAATCTGTCCGTTAGGTCCGCTTTGAGTTCCATCCTCATTCATCACACCCCCCAAGTCCTGATAAGCCAGCATACCCGGTTTCAATTCACCCTTCTTATTCTTTCCCAAATATTTGGTTTCTCCACCTTCGGGTGTATTTGCCACCAGATAATTCCAGTAGTTATCAATATCTGTCTGGTTTCTCAAGATTCCGTCATGGCTTGATGTTCCTTTCCATGTCTTGAATCCCCAGGTAGGGAAAATCGTTCCATAGCCTTCAGCAATAATATTCTTTGAAAGATAATCGTTGGTCTGCACATTAGGCCATTTTTTCACTTCATTGCTGCTGAAACCAAAGTTCACACCTACATTATAGTTCACTTCGCCGATTTTATCACGCCAGTTCAAAGCAAACTCAGCTCCCCATGCATCAACACGTCCATAGTTTACTTCGCTCAAAGCACCACCAGCAAAGATAGGAGTACCAACAATGCTACCGATATTCTGGTTCAAGATATCGCTGTTCATATCATAATAGACATCAACATTTGCGCTCAAGCGACTGTTCAGGAAGCGTAAATCAAGTCCCACATTAAACTTGTCGGTTTTGTCCCACTTCACATCAGGGTTTGCAGTAGCTCCCGGTTTCAATCCAGTTGTCTGCTTTCCACTGTTATCACCAAAGCCATAACCTTTGTTCAAGTCAAGCGAATACAGCTGCATCCATTTCCATGGTTTGATATTGTCTTTACCAGTCTGTCCCCAAGAGAAGCGCAGTTTCAAGTATTCCATCCATTCGGGCATAAAATCTTTGTAGAACTTCTCTTCAGAAACCACCCATCCTGCCGACACACCGGGGAAGAAGCCCCAATAGTTTGCAGGTGCAAACTTAGTAGAAGCATCCGAACGGAAAAGGAACTGGAAGAGATAACGGTCATCATAACTGTAAGTAAAACGTCCCAAATAAGACAACGATCCCTGCTCATAACGATAGGTTATAGAGTTACTGGTATCCATCGTACCGGCAGTAGATGAAGTTCCGAGGTAACTGTCAGGATCTGGTTTTTCGTAAATCATCTGTTTCTGTGTTTGCGAAGACTCTGAACGCTCTACAGCAGCCATAGCTGTAATATTATGTTTTCCAAATTTACCTTCATAATTGATATAGAAGTTCATTTGTTCACTCTTACTCAACACATCGCGATAAGTTACACGCGTATTTCCGGTAAACTTGTCGAATTTATAATCACTCACCGAAGGATGAGTATGATAAAAACGTGAACCCGGGTCGTGTTTATTCGAAGCATTCAGATAGGCCAAAGTATAAGGCATAAATACCTGTTCGGCATCGGTTGCACTGTGCGACAAAGCATAACTTCCTTTAATTGACAAACCTTTCACGTAAGGAATGGCATAAGTCATAGAGAAGTTAGCATCATATCCAAAACGCGAAGTACTGGAGAAGTTTCCGTCGTCAGCATTGGTTGCAAAGTAGTTCCATGAACCTATTTTGTTGTTTGATTTGGCATTACCAGCGTTACGGTCAGAAGAGATGATAGGTGATGTATAGTAAGTATTTCCATCGTCCAAGGTAATTTCCCAAGGCAAGTAATGAGGCATGTGTGAAAGGATGCGGTAATCGCCATTCTCTCCCGAACGTGTAGCACCATAAGTATTGATTGACGACTGTCCCTTAGAGAAGCTGGTAAGTTTGTCACTCTGGTTTCCAGAGATAGTAGCAGAGAATTTCAAATCAGAAGTCAGGCTGATATCCACACCTGCACGGAAAGTCCATTTACTATAATCCTGTTTGCCAAGGTTAGCATCTTGAGAATAATAAGACGCACCGGCAAAATAAGTAGCTTTTTCGCTACCACCACTTACATTCAACGAATGATTCATACTGAAAGATGATGACCAAGCCTCATCCAGCCAGTCATAATCCACCGTATCCATATATTTCAACTCATCCTCACTCCACAGTTTATTTTTCCACCCGTCTGTTCCGGTATTAATTTTTCCGTTAGCAATATTGAATGAGTTAGAGAAACGTCCGTAATCCGATCCTTTCAGAACTTTCGGATGACTAACAGCATCGTTCACACCGAATTTACCCGAATAGTTGATGCGAGGCACTCCAGCCTTTCCACGTTTGGTTTTTACGATGATGGCACCTTGCGAAGCACGCGAACCATAAATCGCAGCACTGGCATCCCGAAGCACCGACACGCTTTCAATTTCCGAGACATCGAGCATGTTGAACGTTTCCATAGTAGGCAGACCTGTATTCGGGTCAATCTGTATCACATCGTCAATCACCACCATCGGGTTTGTATTTCCACCATCTTTCGAATAGTTGAATGACTGACGGATAGAAATAGTAGCAGCCTCACCCGGCCGACCATCACCACCACTCACGCTCAAGCCGGGAATCTGTCCGGCAAGTGCAGCTCCAAGATTCGACACAGGCAAGTCTTCAATTTCTTTGGGAGTAATTACACCAATAGAACCGGTTACGTCTTTAGCTTTCTGTGTTCCATATCCCACCACAACCACTTCGTCGAGTGTTTTAGTATCTTCTTTCAGTTTAATGGTGAGAAGTTGATTACCTTTCGGTTCTAAAGACTGAGAGATGTATCCGATATAGGAAATTTCTATTTTCTTTCCTTCAGGAACATTGTTGAGAGTAAAGTTACCGTCGAAATCAGTAATAGTACCCAATGTAGTGCCTACCACCTTTACACTTGCGCCGATAATCGTTTCGCCTTTTTCATCCAAAACTTTACCTGTCACCTTACGTCCGGTCTGTTGGACCGAAGCAGTATTCGACAAGCTGGCTGCAACACCGACTTCTGCCCACGAGGGAACTGTGGAGCCGGCAAGAAGCAGCGCAAGAAGAATCTTGTGCCTCATACTTAAAAAATTGATGTTAAACAAAAGTTTATATTAAATCTATCTTTTTCTTTATTCTTTGCCCTAAAGCCATTATCTCCATACCCTAAAGTTCTTATCGCTCGAGGAAGGAGATTCAAAGAACGAACTTTGTATTATTTCTGAAAGATTGTTTTCAGATAAGCCGCATTCGTTCCATAGTTTTTTTTCACGTTATGCACATCGTTTTTATCACGCGAACGTTCCATAACTAGCCATCCACTCCATCCCATACGGTCGAGAGTAACTTTTACTTTTTTCATGTCCAGACGTGTATTGTGTTCAAGAGTCACTCCATCGGTATCCGTGCAATGAATCAGTTCACACAAGTTTTCTTTACCCAGTATTTCCAATTCACGGCACACATCACGTCCAGCCTCCAACGCATTCTGGAACTTGAAATATATTTTTATTCCTTTCGAATTTATTTCTTTCAACAGTTCCACATCGCCTTTTGCATCGAGCGAGGTTTCTATGCCTATCACCAGTCCTTCGGCTGCAGCCATATCACCCACCACCTTCATACGACGAACCAATTCAGGGCGCAAATCGGGATTCTTTGTGAGGTTGCACACACCCAAAGGCAAAAATGCCGTTTTTACGTTCATTGCCTTCATCGTATTCAGACAATCCTGCACCAGTTCCACATAATTGCTTCTCTCCACAAAAGACTGCCCATAGAAACCCGACATCGCAATCGAAGAGATTTCGATGTTATTTTCCTTAGCTTTTTCCTTAAATAATTTCTGAAAATGAAGATAACGAAGCTTGTTATCAAAAGTATCCCGTTTGCCCAAACCGCCCATATCCACTTCGATACCATCGCATCCCAGTTCACGAGCCAAAGCAAACTCACCGATTTTTTGTCGTTTTAGAATCATCCAGTCGCATACTGACACCTTATACCGCTCACCTTTTTCACGCGAAAAAGCATGTTCGGTAGGCAAAATCAGCAATAACAATAATAAAGATAATAAAATAGGTAATTTCAGTTTTTTCATAGCATCTCTGCCTGCTTATATTTCTGGCGGGCAAAGTTAGAGTATTTTCCAAATTCAAGCAAGCTTTAAGTGCTAAAAAATAGGGCTTAACGCTAAATAAGTGTAGTTTTAACAATTTTGATTGTATAAACAATAAAAAGAGCTTCTAAAAACAAAAGCACACTATTGTTTTACACCGTCTTTCATATTATTATATTACTTTTGCAGGCATAATCTCCAAACCGTTTTACTGATGGTCTTAAATTACATCTGGATAGCTTTCTTTTTGGCAGCATTTTTCATTGCTGTTGTCAAGCTAGTATTTTGGGGCGATATCACGGTGTTTCCGGCCATGATTGAATCAACCTTTGCTTCGGCAAGAACAGCATTCGAAATATCATTGGGACTGACCGGAGTGCTCTCACTCTGGCTCGGGATTATGCGCATCGGCGAACGAGGCGGAATAGTGGCTCTGCTGGCACGCCTGCTCAGTCCGCTTTTCTGCCGCCTGTTTCCCGACATACCCAAAGGACACCCGGTAACAGGAACTATTTTCATGAACTTATCTGCCAATATGCTGGGACTGGACAATGCGGCCACACCCATGGGACTAAAGGCTATGGAACAGCTGCAGGATCTGAACTCACACAAGGATACAGCCAGCAACCCTATGATAATGTTTCTAGTACTGAACACTTCGGGACTCACCATCATTCCCATCAGCATCATGGTCTACCGTGCACAGATGGGAGCTGCCCAACCTACCGATGTGTTTGTCCCTCTACTTCTGGCCACTTTCTTTTCCACTCTGGCGGGCATCATCTGCGTAAGCTTGTATCAGCGCATCAACCTGCTCAACCGCACCTTGTTGCTCGCTCTTGGAGGTGCATCGGCTGCTGTGGCCGGCATCATCTGGGCACTGGGCAGCATGCCACGCGCACAAATCAACGGGTTCTCCACTTCGGTGGCCAACATTCTTCTTTTTCTTATTATTATCGTGTTCATACTGGCCGGCATGCGCAAGCGCATCAATGTGTACGACACGTTCATCGAGGGAGCCAAAGAAGGATTCTCCACTGCCGTGCGCATCATCCCCTATCTGGTGGCCATTCTGGTAGCCATCGGGGTGTTTCGTGCTTCGGGAGCCATGGACATGCTCATCGGGGGAATAGAATGGATGGTGGCTGTTTGCGGAGGCGACACCGATTTTGTGGGCGCACTTCCCACCGCACTGATGAAACCATTGAGCGGAAGCGGAGCCAGAGGACTGATGGTGGATGCGATGAACGCTTATGGGCCCGACTCGTTCGTGGGACGCCTGGCATGTATCTTCCAAGGCTCTACCGATACTACATTTTACATTTTGGCTGTCTACTTCGGCAGTGTGGGGATACGTTACACACGGCATGCCGTGGCTTGCGGATTGCTGGCCGATCTGGCCGGGGTGTTGGCTGCTATCGGCATGGCCTATCTTTTCTTCGGACAATAAACTTATATTTATACGCTTATGATTAGTTATCAGACCGATGGCGTGAAAATGCCTGCCATCAAGAAACGCGAAAACAATGCATGGGTGAAGGCGGTTGCAGCTTCCTATGGTAAAAAGGTGGGCGAAATAGCCTATATCTTCTGCAACGACGAAAAGATTCTAGAGGTGAACCGTGAGTATCTCCAGCACGACTATTACACCGATATCATTACATTCGACTATTGCGAGGGGGATATCATCAGCGGCGACCTCTTTATCAGTCTCGACACCGTACGTACCAATGCCGAGCTAGTGGGCGCTACGTACGACGATGAGTTGCACCGTGTCATCATACACGGCATTCTGCACCTTTGTGGCATAGACGACAAGGGGCCGGGCGAACGCGAAATCATGGAAGCTGCCGAGAACAAGGCTTTGACAATGAAAGGATGACGCACTACCTCCTCATTACAGAACATCGGTTTGTGAGATCTTTCTGCTTCATAAGCCGATGTCTGGTTTTTAGCAATTAACCGTTTTCGGCATCCCGGCATATCCTGTCTGATTCACTCCACGCCGTCACGTCCCAGAGCATTTCCTCCTTCTGCATGGCGCACTTTGAACCATTCACCCCAACTCAGGGAGTAACTGACACGAAAGGCTACATAATAGCTTCTATTTTACCATTACTATCCGGTTTTACATGCAAAGACTCATCGTGCATATTATTATCAAAGAATATCGTATACACACCACCGTAACGTTCTTCCATGCAAGTATAACCAGGCAACTGCTTTACTTTTTCAAAGGGTCGCCTACTTTCAACGTTGTTCCTTTAAAATCAAGCACATACTTGTCACTGTCTATGATAATACACATAATTCCAGGGTCTGACTCACGAGCATCATCATTCATCCGCAGAACCAAGCCATCCAAATATAAAAAAGAGTATCCTTTGCCATAATCTGTAGCCTCCCAAGTATCTATTCTGTACGGTTCTCCTAACGCTTCCTTCAATTGATCCACCGTATAGATATAGCCGAACTTGATACCACGAACAGAACAATCTTCCCGGCTGTTATTTGTCTTTATCTGAGAATACAACTGGACTGTTCCTAACAGCACGAAAAACAAAAGATAAAAAATACGTTTCATACTCTGGTTTAATAATAACGGGGTTCTACATTAATAGCTTTTATTTTACCATTACTATCCGGTCTAATATGTAATGACTCATCGTGCATATTGTTATCAAAGAATATTGCATACACACCACCGTAACGTTCTTCCATGCAAGTATAACCAGGCAACTGCTTTACCTTTTCGAAAGGGTC